>Ga0194121_10000028_pt1 | contig 233982 bp, 235 predicted proteins | sample TA2MahCa50mmetaG_FD_148609 | JGI IMG/M metagenome (GOLD analysis project Ga0194121, IMG submission 148609) | Freshwater microbial communities from Lake Tanganyika, Tanzania - TA2015020 Mahale Deep Cast 50m | ecosystem: Environmental > Aquatic > Freshwater > Lake | place: Tanzania: Lake... | reverse complement strand
TCCTGAGACGAAGGATCCCGAGCAAGGGGTCGAGTGCTTCGGTCCGGAGGCGGCGGCGTTGTCCACTCTCCCCGCCTTTAGTCAGTCCTTCCCGATAGGGCGGGTTTTAGTGAACGTCACGGGCATGTGCTTGATGCCGTTGATGAAGTTCGAACGCAGGCGTTCCACTGGGCCGGCGAGCTCCATCTCGGGGATGCGGGTCAGGAGCTCCTCGAACATCACCTGGATCTCCAGTCGTGCGAGGTGCGAGCCCAGGCAGAAGTGAGGTCCGCCACCGCCGAAGGCGACGAAGTCGTCGGCCGGAGTGCGCGAGATGTCGAATGTGTGTGGGTTGTCGAACACATCAGGGTCATGGTCGGCGGCGATGTACCAGAGCGCGACCTTGTCGCCCTTCTTGATCGTCTCTCCGTGGAGCGTCATGTCGCTCTGCGCGGTGCGGCGCATGTACATCACGGGTGACGCGTAGCGCAGCATCTCGTCGACCGCGACGGGAAGCTGTGACATGTCGGCGAGCAGCTTGGCGCGCTGATCGGGGTGCTCGATGAGCGCCAACATTCCGTGCGAGATGAGGTTCCGGGTCGTCTCGTTGCCAGCCACGGCTAGGAGCTCGAAGAACACATCGAACTCGAGGTCGGTGAGTCGTTCCCCTTCGACGTCGGCATCCAGGAGCACGCTGATGATGTCGTCCCCGGGGTTCGCCCGCTTCTCGGTGGCGAGGTCGTTCGCGTAGGCGAACATCTCGACGAAAGCTTCTTGGACGTCGTCGTCGCTAACGGCGTACTCAGGGTCTTGGTTGCCGATCATCCGGTTGCTCCACTCGAAGACCTTGTGGCGGTCTTCTTGCGGCACGCCCATCATCTCGGCGATCACCTGCAACGGCAGCTCGGCCGCGACGTCGACCACGAAGTCGCATTCGCCCCGATCGGCGATCTTGTCGACGATGTCACTCGCGATCTCACGGATTCGCTCGTGCAGTCGCCCGATCATGCGCGGCGTGAAGCCTTTGTTCACGAGCAGGCGAAGCTTGGTGTGCTTTGGTGGGTCCATCATCAGCATCATCAGGCGTTGCTGCTCGAGCTGATCGTCGTCGACCTCGTCGATCGTGATGCCCCACTCGCTCGAGTACTGCTGCCAGTCGTGGCTCAGCTGCCGCAGGTCATCGCGCCGGGTGATGCACCAGAAGCCGGCTCCGTCGGCCTCGGGGTGGAAGTAGGCCGGGGCCTCTCGCCGGAGGAGGTCGAACTGGTCGTGGGGAACGCCCTCGACGAAGGTGTCGAGGTTCGTCAGGTCGACGTCGGTGAGGGTCGGCACGCTGCGCCTCCAGAGGGTCTCGGCGGCAGGACTGGAACACGTTACGATTCGCGCTCGACGCAAGCCAGATGGGGAGCGAGCGGCCGCGGGCGGGTATCCCGACCCGCAGCGAGCGAGCCGGTGAAGAGGACCTCTTCTATGCACGATCTCGTGATTCGCGGTGGGACGCTCGTCGACGGGACCGGCGCCGCACCGACGTCCGGTGACGTCGCGATCGACGACGCGAAGATCACCGTCGTCGGGAAGGTCGATGCCCAGGGTGAGCAGGAGATCGACGCGGCGGGGATGCTCGTCTCCCCGGGCTTCGTCGACGTGCACACCCACTATGACGGTCAGGTCACCTGGGACCCGATGCTCACCCCGTCCACCTGGCACGGCGTCACGACCGTCGTGATGGGGAACTGCGGGGTCGGTTTCGCGCCGGCGCGCCCAGACAAGCACGAGTGGCTCATCGGGCTGATGGAAGGCGTCGAGGACATTCCTGGTGCTGCACTGTCAGCCGGCATCAAGTGGGGTTGGGAGACCTTCCCCGAGTTCCTCGACTACCTCGACACGCTGGAGCTCTCCGTCGACATCGCGACGCAGGTTCCCCACGGTGCCGTGCGCGGCTACGTGATGGGGGAGCGCGGCGCGCGCAACGAGCCGGCAACGCCCGAGGACATCGAGCAGATGGCGCAGATCGTGCGCGAGGGGATCGAGGCCGGCGCGCTCGGGGTGTCGACGTCACGCACGATCGCGCACCGCGCGATCGACGGAGAGCCTGTGCCCGGCACGTACGCGGCCGAGGACGAGCTGTTCGCGATGGGCATGGCCCTCGCCGACGCCGGGACCGGAGTGTTCGAGCTCGCGCCCGCTGGTGTGATGGGTGAGGACCTGGCCGCGTCCGAGAAGGAGATGGATTGGATGCGGCGTCTCGCGGCCGAGACCGGACGTCCGGTCACGTTCGCGCTGCTCCAGCACGACTTCGATCCTGACCAGTGGAAGAAGATGCTTGACCTCGCGACCGAGGTCTACGACGAGGGTGTGCCGATCCGGCCGCAGGTTGCGGGTCGTCCGCTGGGGCTGCTGCTCGGGCTCCAGACGTTCCATCCGCTGCGGCAACGGCCGAGCTACGCCGAGATCGATGCGCTCCCGCTCGACGAGAAGGTCGCGGCGATGCGCGATCCGCAGCGACGCGCGCGGATCCTCGCCGAGAGCCCGGATGCCGACGACCGGATGGCGTTCATCGGCATGGGTCTCGACCGCATCTTCAAGCTCGGTGAGCCGCCCGACTACGAACCAGCACCGGACCAGAGCTTGGCGTCGCTCGCCGAACGCGCCGGCATCGATCCGTCGGAGTACCTGTACGACCTGCTGCTCGAGAACGACGGTCGTGAGCTCCTGCTCCGGCCGCTGCTCGGCTACAGCAACTTCACCCAGGATCCGATCCGCGAGATGGTGATGCATCCCGCGACCGCGCTGGGTCTGGGAGACGGCGGCGCACACGTCGGCGCGATCTGCGACGCGAGCATCGAGACCTACATGCTCACGCACTGGGCGCGTGACCGGTCGCGTGGGGAGAAGCTGCCGGTCGAGCTCGTCATCCGCAAGATGACGAGCGACACCGCATCGCTCTACGGGTTCGGCGACCGTGGCGTCCTCGCCGCGGGCAAGCGCGCCGACGTCAACGTCATCGACCACGCGAGGCTCGTGCTGCACCGACCGGAGATGGTCTATGACCTACCCGGTGGCGCGCGTCGCTTGCTCCAGCAGGCCGACGGCTACAAGGCCACGATCGTCGCTGGCGAGGTCGTCCGCCGTGACGGCGTCGACACGGGCGTTCGTCCCGGAAGACTCGTCCGGGGATCCCGGTAGCTCTCGAGAAGGAGACCAGCTGATGTCCAAGGTGTCCGCCGTCGCCAAGCTCGTCGTGAAGGACGGGACCGGTGATGAGTTCCCGGCCGCGTTCGACGACCTGTTCGAGCACATCGCCGAGCACGAGGATGGTACGCAGCACTACGTGCTGCACCGGTCCACCAAGGATCCCAACGTCTTCTACATGACCGAGATCTACCTGGATCAAGCTGCGCTCGACGAGCACTCCAAGAGCGAACCGTTCGCAGGCCTCGCCGGCGCGCTCGGTGCCTTCGTCGAGTCGGTCGACCTCGACTTCTGCACGCCGGTCAAGGTCGCCAAGGCCTGACGACTTCAGGGCTCACCCGGGGGGCCTCAGGAGGGGACTTCGATGAGCTCGAGCATCGTGCCGTCGGGGTCGGGGAAGAGCAGTGCGCGCAGGTCGGGGATCCCCGGTCCCATCGACAGGGTCGCGGGCGGTGACACGCACGTGATGCCTTCGGCGCGGAGTGCGCCGTAGGCCGCGTCGATGTCGTCGGTCTGGAACGCCATCCGGTAGATCCCGAGGTGGTTCGCCGAGTCGTAGGGCGTGCCCTTGGCCTTCGGCGTGTTCCAGTGCACGAGATCGACGGCGAACGCGAACTCGCCGCGTGGGTCATCGAGGTATGCCATCTCCCAGTCGACCTTTGGCCCGAGCCGTAGACCTTCACCGTCTCGTTCGCCGGAACCGAACCGGGCGAGCGTCTTGAAGCCGAGCACGCGCTCGTAGAAGTCGATTGAACGTTCGAAGTCGGACACGTTGACGATCGCCACGCCCACTCGATCAGTCGGCCCCGACATCAGCTCGATGAGTGTGCCGTCTGGGTCCTCGCACACGAATGCCTTCATCGCCGGCACGCCCTCGACGCCGACGTCGTGCGGCGCGCCGTAGCAGTCGACGCCAGCATCGATCAGCCGCTCGTACGCGGCATCGATGTCGGTGGTGGTGATGCCGATGCGCGCGAAACCGAGCTCGTTCGCCTTCGCGTATGGCTTCCCAGTGGGCGGTGGGACCTGCCACTCCAAGAGGTCGATCGCGACGCCGTCCAGGCCGCGACTGTCGGCGAGGATCCAGGCATCCCACTGCGTGCTCTCGAGCCCGAACGCTCCGCCCGGCTGCGGCTCCGCGGGTGTCGTGCGCACGACCGTCTGGAGGCCGAGCAGGTCGCGGTAGAAGTTCAGCGACCTCTCCAAGTTGGAGCAGTTCACGTTGAGGTGGAACACCCTCGACACGCCGATCGCCATGGGACCGGACGGTAACGCCTCGTCCGCTCTCGGCGCTGCGCGCCGGGCCGCTCGGGCCCCGGCTACCTGCGCCGCGGGGTACCTGCGGCGCGGTCGGTAGCCTCGCCTCGTCCGCTCTCGGCGCTGCGCGCCGGGCCGCTCGGGCCCCGGCTACCTGCGCCGCGGGGTACCTGCGGCGCGGTCGGTAGCCTCGCCTCGTCCGCTCTCGGCGCTGCGCGCCGGGCCGCTCGGGCCCCGGCTACCTGCGGCGCGGTCGGTAGCCTCGGCGACCGTGAGCGATGCCAGGAATGCGATCGAGCACATCGTGTACGGGTACGCGCAGCGGCTCGATGCTGGCGACTTCGAGGGTGTTGCCGAGCTCTTCGCGCACGCTCGGTACCGCGGTGGCGGCTACGACGACCCGGGCGAGACGGGCTCGGCGCACGTGATCGAGAAGATGCAGATGGTGCGGCGCTACGACGACGGAACGCCGCGCACCAAGCACGTGACGACGAACCTGGTGATCGACGCCGACGAGGACGCTGGCATCGCGACGGCACGGTCGTACTTCACGGTCTTCCAGCAGGTCGACGACTTCCCGCTTCAGGCGATCATCGCCGGCCGCTATCACGACACGTTCGCAAAGGTGGATGGCGAGTGGCGCCTGACCGAGCGCGTCTACCTGTGTGATCTCTTCGGGGACCTCAGTCGCCACCTCACGACGAACCCGTTCGAGGCCGTGTCCGAGTGATCAAGGTCGACGATGCCGACCGGGTGCGGCTGATCACCTTTGACCGGCCTGAAGCGCGCAACGCGTTCAACGCCGATCTGTACCTTGCGGTCGCCGACGCACTCGGCGAAGCCGACCAGCGCGACGACATCGCCGTGGTCGTGCTCACCGGGGAGGGGAGCGCCTACTCGGCCGGACAAGACCTCGCGGAGATGGGTCGACTCAGTGATCCGGCCACGCGCGCTGAGACGGCAGGCGAGCGGGCTCCACATGGCTTCCAACGGTTCATCGGAGCACTCGAGGTGTTCCCCAAGCCGCTCGTCGCCGCGGTCAACGGCGTCGCCGTGGGTCTGGGCACCACGATGCTCCCGTACTGCGATCTGGTGCTCGCGAGCACCTCCGCGCGATTCCGGCTGCCGTTCGCGTCGCTTGGCGTGGTCCCGGAAGCGGGGAGCACGTTCAACCTGCCCGCGGTGATGGGTCGTCAGGCCGCCGCGCACGTGTTCTTCACCGCCGACTGGATGGACGCGCGCGAAGCCGCCGAGTGTGGGCTCGTGTGGCGCCTGTGTGAGCCCGAGCAGCTGGTCGCGGAGGCGCTCGAGGTTGCGCGCGCGATCGCACGGATGCCGATCGCGTCACTCGTGGAGACCAAGCGCCTGCTGCTGGCGACGCGCCAGGACGCGGCGCACGCCGCCAGGATGCGTGAAGAAGAGGTCTTCAAGTCGCTCACCGGCGCACCCGCGAACCGAGAAGCGATCGCCGCGTTCCTGGAGAAGCGGGAGCCCGACTTCACCAATCTGTCCAAGGAGTAGTGCGAGGGATCAGGCCTGAGTAGGTAGGGTGGGCCCGAACCTGCAGGAGACCTCCGGGGAGGCGAACGGGATGGCGTGGAAGGTCGTGGTCGACTTCGACCTGTGCGAGAGCAATGCGATCTGCATGGGGATCGCGCCTGAGGTCTTCGAGGTGCGAGACGACGACTTCCTCTACATCCTCGATGAGGACCCGCCCGACGACCTGCGCCCGAAGGTGGAGCAGGCCGTGCGCCAGTGCCCCAAGCAGGCCATCTCCATCGCCGAAGACTGATCGTCCTGCGTGATGCCCGTGAGTGACCGGCGCGTCGCGCTCGAAGGACCGCTCAACTTCCGTGACGTCGGTGGGTACACCGGCGCCGACGGCCGCCACGTGCGGTGGGGCCGAGTGTTTCGCAGCGACTCGCTGCACCACCTGACCGAGGCCGACGGGCCTCGGCTCGCCAAGATCGGGATCAAGACGGCGCTGGACTTCCGCGCCCACGACGAGCTCGACCGCATCGGCATCGGTCACCTGGGCAACCTCGACATCAAGCACGTCCACGTGCCGACCGTCGACAAGGTGCTGCACGTCGTGCGGCCGCCCGACTGGAAGCCGCTGGAGACCGTCGGCGAGATCTACCTGCTGATGATGGAGTCGGGGGCGAGCGCCTACGCAGCGGCGCTCCGCACACTCGTCGAATCGGACTCACTGCCTGCCGTCTACTACTGCATGGCCGGCAAGGACCGCACCGGTGTGTTCTCGGCGGTGTTGCTCGGACTGCTCGGAGTGAGCGACCTCGACATCGTCGCCGACTACGCGCTCACGCACGAAGTGGTCGAGAAGATCCACGAACGCGGCCGCGCCGAGCTCCCCGAAGAGGGGGCCGCCGAACGGGCGGAGATCTGGAAGAACGTGCCCGAGGACCTGCTCGGCGCGCACGCCGCGAGCATGGAAGGCCTCATCGAGGGTATGCACGCGCGGTACGACAGCTGGGCCGGCTACGCAGCTGCGATCGGAGTCGAGGACGACGTGGTGCAGACGCTGCGCGACACGCTGCTCGAAGCGCAGCAATGACGCGCTTCGGGCTCCAGTTGGCGAGCTTCACGCTGGGAGCGCTCCTCACCACCACCTTCGGCTGACGCCCGACCCTCGCGATCGCGCGTTCCCGCAGGTCAGCGCGCTGCGGATGACTGTCACACCCCCATGGTTGAGTGAGGGCATGCACGACGCAGTGCTCACCGCCGACCCGAGTGCCAGCGAAGGGCCGTACGACTTCTCGGCGCGCCTCGACGACCTGCGCTGCCACCCGACCGATGTGCTGCGCAAGCTCCGTGGCGAAGCCCGAGGCGAGCAGCAGCGATGGCGCCTCGAAGAGGTGGCGATCACCAAGGTGCTCGACGAGCGCGCCGCACTCGAGGAGCACGACGCAGCGTTGTCGGCCCGGACTGCTCGATCGTTGCTGGAAGTCGGACGTGCCTTGGAGCAGCAGCCGGCGATCGCAGCTGCTGCCCACGCGGGCGATCTCACGTGGGACCAGCTCGAGCCGATCGTCGAGCTCGCCACACCCGACACCGACAAGGAGTGGGCGGAGCGCGGTGCCCGGTGCTCACCGTCGGAGCTCGGTCGCCTTGCGCGCCGTTCGCGCCCAGTGAGCACAGCGACATCCGACGCGCGGATCGAGGCTCGCCGGTTCTCGATCTGGCGCCGGCCCGCGGAGGGCATGGTGTCGTTCCGGGGCGACCTCCCCGACATCGACGGCGTCCTTGCCGAAGCGGTGCTCGAGCGGATGATCGACCGCATGAAGCCCGCGCCCGGCCAGCCGTGGGACACCCGCGCCCACCGGATGGCGGACGCGTTCATGGACCTCGTGCGCAACTACGCCGACGCCGACCCCGCCACCAAGGGGAACTTCAAGCCCCTCGTGATGATGCAGGTGCGCGCCGACGAGCCCGATGCACTCGAGGCGAATGGCATGGCGGTCGCGAAGCGGCGGCTCGCTGAGTTCCTCGCCGACACGCCGCCGCGCACCACGCGTCAGGTGGTCGACGACTTGGGCGGCCTCGTGCCGAGCAGCGACATCGACCAGGAGAGCATCCCGGCTGAGGTCCGCCGCTTCGTGTTGGCGCGCGATCGGGAGTGCCGCACACCTGGGTGCGAGCGCCAAGCACGCGAGATCCACCACATGGACCCGCGCAGCTCCGGCGGCAACCACGACCCGAAGAAGCTGGTTGGCGTGTGCGTGCCCTGCCACCACGAGTATGAACCGCACGGGTCGTGGCGGCTGATCGGGGATCCCGACCTACCCGGCGATCTCGAACGGATCCACCGCAACGACTGTCCGCGCGACGGGCCCGATCCCTGACCGGCACGCGCCCGACGCGGTCACTTCCCCAACCGCTCTTTGACAACTGAAGAGGAATGACGCGCGGCCGATGCCCTGCCCCTTCGCGGGCTGGCACGGGATCGGTCGCGCGCGGCGGCGGCTCAGATCGCTCGCTCGCGGCCTTCCCAGTAGGGATCGCGGAGCTTGCGCTTGTAGAGCTTGCCATTGGGATCGCGCGGCATCTCGGTCGTGAAGTCGATCGAGCGCGGCGTCTTGAACTTGGCGAGCCGCTCACGGCACCACTCGAGGATCTCGGCCTCGAGCTCAGGACCGGCGTCGACGCCCTCGATGGGCTCGACGACGGCCTTGACCTCTTCACCCCAGTCCTCGTGGGGGATCCCGAAGATCGCGACGTCGGCAACCTTCGGGTGCATGATCAGCTCGCTCTCGATCTCTGCGGGATAGATGTTCGCCCCACCCGAGATGATCATGTCGATCTTGCGGTCCGACAGGAACAGCCAGCCGTCCTTGTCGAGGTAGCCAGCGTCACCGACGGTGAAGAACTTGCCGTGCCGGCTCTTGTCGGTCTTGTCCTTGTCTTTGAAGTACTCGAAGTTCCCCGTCTGCATGTGCATGTAGACGGTGCCGATCTCGCCGGCGGGGAGCTCGTTGCCATCGTCGTCGAGGATCGCGATCTCAGAGATCGGCCACGCCTGCCCGACGGTGCCGGGATGTTCGAGCCACTCGGCAGCCCTCACCATCGTCCCGCCGCCCTCGCTCGCCGCGTAGTACTCGTCGATCACCGGACCCCACCACTCGATCATCTGACGCTTCACTTCAGGCGGGCACGGCGCGGCAGCGTGCACCATCGAACGCAACGACGACACGTCGTACTTCTTCCGCTCGTCTTCGGGCACACCCAGCAGGCGCACGAACTGCGTCGGCACCATGTGCGTGTTGGTGACGTTGTACTCATCGATGAAGTGGAGCATCTGCTCTGGCGTCCACTTGTCCATGATCACGAGCGTGTGCCCGATGTGGATCGCGGAGCCGGAGAACACGAGCACTGCGGTGTGGTACAGCGGCGAACCGACGATGTGCACGTTGTCGTCGAACGGCTGAAGCCCGAACATGAAGAGCATCCCGCCGAAGTAGTTGCCGGCGGTCTCGGGATCGCTCCCCGGCAGTGGGCGACGCACCCCCTTCGGCCGCCCGGTCGTGCCCGACGTGTAGTTCATGACCAGTCCCGCTTGACGGTCGTCAGGCATCGACGTCGGCTGTCCCGCCTTCAGGTCTTCATAGGGACGGAAGCCGGGGATGTCGCCACCGACCGCGAAGCGACCTTCGGCGGGGAAGTTGATCTCGTCGGCGGCAGCCTGCGCGTCCTTCGCGAAGCGGCTGTGCGCGACGAACACCTTCGCTTCGGAGTCGTCCAGGATGTAGGCGATCTCCGGGCCGACGAGGTGCCAGTTGATCGGCACGAGGTAGAAGCCGGCTTGGCCCAGTGCGAGGTACAGCTCGAACACCTCGACAGAGTTCGGCAGGAGCATCGCTACCGCATCGCCGGGCTGGAGTCCCATGGCGCGCAAGCCATGCACGATCTGGTTGCACGACGCCAGCAGGTCACCGGCGAGCACGTGCTGCTCGTCGGGATCGACGATCGCGAGGTGGTCGGGCCGACCCTGGGCGATGCCCCAGAAGCCCAAGGTTGCTGGCACTTCGGTCGTGGTCACGCCGTTCCTTTCATGGCGAGGGCCTTCGCCCATCGGTAGTCGGGTTTGCCGACCGGTGTCCTCGGGATCTCTTGGGTGAGATGCAGCTCGCGCGGCACCTTGTAGCCAGCGATCCGATCGCGACAGAACGTGGCAAGCGAGTCGAGTGTGGGAGCGGCACCATCACGCGGCAGGACGACGGCGGCAACACGCTCCTGGAATCGCTCGTCGGGCACACCGATGACGACGACGTCGAACACATCGGGGTGCGCCTTCAGCGCCGCCTCGACCTCTTCCGGGTAGACCTTCTCGCCGCCGGTGTTGATGCACACCGAGCCGCGACCGAGCAGATGCAGGGTGCCGTCGGCGTCGATCGTCGCCGAGTCGCCTGGAACCACCCATCGTTCGCCATCGGGATCGATCAGGAACGTGGCCGCCGTCTTCTCGTCGTCCTTGAAGTACCCGAGCGGGATGTGACCACGACGGGCGAGCCGGCCAACCTGGCCGGAGCCCGGCTTCACCGGCCGGCCCTCGTCGTCGAGCACGTTCGTGGTCGGGTTCATCGTGAACTTCGGTCCACCGTGCTCGAGGTCGAGCACGGTGCCAGCGTGCCCGGTCTCCGACGCGCCGAAGCTGTCCATCACGACGGCATCAGGAAGGCGACGGGCGAGCTCTTCGCGTACCGCGCAAGAGAGGATCGCTCCGCCCGAGCCGATGACGGACACGCACGACAGCTCGTACTCGGCATCGGGGGCGGCGAGTGCGTCAGCCAGCGGTCGGGCCATCGCATCGCCGACCACCATGATCGTGGTGGCCCGTTCACCTTCGGCGAGGCGCAGCACGCGATCGCCGTCGTAGTGGTGATCGCAGTTCAACACGACGGTGTTCCCCCCGAAGAAGCTGATGAACGACGACCACTGCCCGCCACCGTGCATCATCGGAGCGTTCACGATCTGCACGGCGACGGCGTCGTCGGCAACGACGCGGGTCGCGAGCTCCTCGGCGCTGGTGATGGGCGGCTGACCGAAGCCGCCGCCGCCGAGCGCAGCGAAGAAGATGTCTTCCTGGCGCCAGAGCACACCCTTGGGGAGACCGGTGGTGCCGCCGGTATAGAGGATGTAGAGGTCGTCAGCCGAGCGGGGGCCGAAGTCCCGGGCAGGTGACCCAGCCGCGAGGGCGTCCTCGTAGTCGACAGCGCCCAGCTCGGCGACGGCCTTGGCGACCTTGGCGTCCTGGTCGGAGGGGGAGGAGCCGTCGTCGATGACCACGAAGTGGCGGAGCTTGGGCGCCCCCGCTCGCACCTCCTGCACCATCGGCGCGAACGAGCGCTCGAACACCAGCGCCACCGCGTCGGAGTTCTCGAGCATGTACCGCAGCTCGTCGGCGACGTAGCGGTAGTTGACGTTGATGACCGACGCCCGCGCCTTGTAGATGCCGAGCTCGGCCTCGATCCATTCGGCCCGGTTCCACGCCAGCACCGCCACCGGGTCACCCTTTGCGACGCCCGCATCCGCGAGATGGTGCGCGAAGCGGTTCGCACGCTCTTCGAGGTCCCGGTAGGTCCGCCGAGCGTCGCCCGCGACGAGTGCCAGCCGGTCGGGGCAGGTGTCGGCGACGACCTCGAAGAGGTCAGCCAGGTTGAACGGCATGGCGGGAAAAGTAGAACATGTTGCAATCTCGCCGAGCAACGCTGTGAGCCCCGTCGTCGACACCACCGGCCTGCTGGACGGCCGGGTCGCGATCGTGTCGGGGGTCGGTCCGGGGATGGGTCGCTCGATCGCAATGGCGCTCGCCAACGCCGGTGCTGACATTGCGCTCGCGGCGCGCCGAGAGACCTCGATGCGGGACGTCGCGCTCGAGGTCGAAGGGATCGGCCGTCGTGCGCTCTGCGTGCCCACTGACATCACCGAGCCGGATCACTGCCGGGTACTCGTCGAGACGACGGCGGCTGAGCTCGGACGGATCGATGTCCTCGTGAACAACGCGTATTCGGAGGAGGACTGGCATGACCCGTTCGACGGGTTCGATCCGGCCCGCTGGCGCGCACCGATCAACGTCAACGTGTTCGGAACTTTGCAGCTCTGCCAGGCGGCGATCCCACATCTCGCAGCGGCGTGCGGCGGATCGATCGTGATGATCACGACGCTGTCGGTGAAGAACCCAATCCCGCTGCTCGCCGGCTACGCGGCTTCCAAACGGGCGCTGACAACCGCCGCACAGGTGATGGCCACCGAGCTGGGCACGCAGAAGATCCGCGTGAACTGCGTGGCACCGGGCCACATCCAGAGCGAGACGCTCGACGAGTACTTCGCGTGGAACGCGGAGCAGCGAGGTGTCACCGCGGAAGTGATCGCCGACGAGATCAAGGCGATGAACCCACTGCACTACATCCCGACGTCGGACGAGATCGCGCGCGCCGTTCTCTTCTTCGCTTCCGATCTTTCGAAGGTGATCACCGGGCAGACGCTCGATGTGAACTGCGGCCGGACGATGGACTGACCATGAGTGCGCTCTTGACGGGAAAGACCGCGATCGTCTCGGGAGTAGGACCGGGTCTGGGCAAGGAGATCGCACTGGCGTTCGCGCGGGAGGGTGCCGACGTGGCGCTCGGCGCGCGCACCGAGTCGTATCTGAAGGAAGTTCGCGCCGAGATCGAAGGCATGGGACGGCGCGCCACCCATGCCGTCACCGACATCACCAAGGTCGACGACTGTGAGCGGTTGGTCCGGACGGCGCTCGACGATCTCGGGCGTGTCGACGTGCTGGTGCACAACGCGTTCGCCAGTGATGTGTTCCAGCCGTTCGCCGACGTTGACCTCGCCCACTGGCGTCGGATCATGGACGTGAACCTGTTCGGGAGCCTCCAGCTCACTCATGCCGTGATCCCGACGATGAAGGCGCAGGGTCGCGGATCGATCGTGTTCGTGAACTCGATGATCATCCGCAAGGTGCTGCCACTCCAGGGTGGGTACGCGACCTCGAAAGCAGCGTTGCTCACCGCTGCGCAAGCGCTGGCCAAGGAGCTCGGCCCGCACGGGATCAGGGTGAACTCGATCGTGCCGGGGTGGATGTGGGGCCCGAGCGTCGAGATGTACTTCGACATGATGAAGTCACAGACCGGCAAGTCGCCCGAGGAGAGCTACGCCGAGGTTGCGGCGCAGATCCCGCTCGGTGAGATCCCGGCGGACGACGAGTGTGCGAACGCCGCGGTGTTCTTCGCGTCCGATCTGTCGGCGGTGATCACCGGGCAGTCGTTGGACGTGAACGGCGGTGAGATCTTCCATTGAGCGTGCGTGCCGCGCAACGACTGCTCCACGAGGCGGCCAACGCGCTCGCCCAGCCGTTCGGCATGGATGGCGCTGCGCTGATGCGGGAGCGATCGGCGATCCTCGGCATTGCGCACGACGGGACGGTGTCGGCAGGCGGCACGTGTCAGCTCCTTCCTGCCGGTGACGGTCGATGGCTCGCGCTGAACCTTGCCCGTGCGAGCGACGTGGAGCTGCTCGCCGCGTGGATGCGGCACGAGTGGGATGGGCCGGAATGGGACGCGGTGGCCGCGCACCTGCTCACGGTCAACGCTGCGGATGCGGTGGATCGAGCTCAGATGCTCGGCATCCCCGCGGCCGTCGCCGTCGCACCCAACCCTGATCTCGAAGCCACGCATGTGACGGTCGGCGCGCTCCGGACCTTCGGTGCGACACCGGTCGTCATCGACCTCTCCGCGCTCTGGGCTGGTCCACTCTGTGCCCGACTCCTCGGTGCGCGCGGTGCGCGCGTGATCAAGGCCGAGCTCGTCGGGCGTCCCGACGGTGCTCGCGCGGGTGATCCCGTGTTCTGGCAACGGCTGAACGGCGGGAAGGAGGAGCGAGTCGTCGACCACTCAGCGCTCGGCGATCTCGTCGAGGCCGCCGATGTCGTCATCACCTCCGCCCGGGCGCGCGCACTCGAACAGCTGGGCCTCGATCTCGAGCGGCGTGTGCACGCCGACGGCCTGGTGTGGGTGGCGATCACGGGATACGGGCTGGCGAGCAAGTGGCGCGAGCGAGTGGCGTTCGGCGACGACGCCGCGGTGGCCGGCGGGCTCGCCGTCGCTGCAGGGGGAGAGGACGCACCGGTGTTCGTCGGCGATGCACCCGCCGATCCACTTGCCGGTCTCGCCGCAGCATCCGCTGCGGCCGACGTGGTCGAGTCCGGTTATGGCGCCGTCGTCGACGTCTCGATGCAGGGCTGCGTCGCGGCTGCTCTCACCGGGTCGAAGGATGGATCGCTGTACGCTCGCTCGCGTCTTGCCGAACAGGAGCTTGTCTGATGGCTCGGATCCAGATGCCCGAGGGGAACACCGACCAGCCGGAGATCGTCCAGGTCTGGGGCTTGCGTCCCGAGATGGGCGAGGCCGTGTCGAACCTGTCCTACGCGGTGTACTCGAAGAGCCAGCTGCCAGCCCGTGTGCGCGAAGCCGCACGCATGCGAATCGCGCAGATCAACGGTTGCACGGTCTGCCAGGGCTGGCGCATCCCTGAGCTCGCGGACCAGGGGGTCGACGAAGAGCTCTACGCACACGTCGAGAACACCGACCACCCGCAGTACTCCGAGCAGGAACGACTGGCCATCGAGTACGCCGAGAAGTTCTCGGTCGACCACCGATCGATCGACGACGCGTTCTTCGAGCGACTCCGTGCGAGCTTCACCGACGCGGAGATCCTCGACCTCACGATCTGCATCGGCAACTGGGTTGCGTTCGGTCGTCTCACGATGATCCTCGACCTCGACGAGGCCTGCGAGGTACGACCGCGCGTCACCGCGTGAGCGTCAAGACGCTCGACGTCAACCTCTTCGATCTCGGGCTGTTCGCCGACGGTCCACCGCACGAGGTCTTTCGGCAGCTCCGCGAGGAAGCGCCGGTCTGCTTCCTGCCCGAGCCCGACGGGCCGGGCTACTGGGCGGTGACCGGATACGAGGACGTGATGGAGGTCTCGCGGCACCCACAGCTGTTCGGCTCGCACCCGAACACGATGATCAAGGATCCATCACCCCGCGAAGGAGATGCTGGAGCGGGTGCGGGCGAGATCATGCTGAACCAGGATCCGCCGCGCCACACGCAGCTGCGCAAGCTGGTGAACAAGGGCTTCACGCCGCGCCAGATCGCGCTGCTCAAGCCGCGCATCCGCGAGATCGTGGCGCGTCTGGTGGACGCGGCGGCCGCCAAAGGCGCGTTTGACTTGGTCGAAGACGTTGCGGTCGAGCTGCCGTTGCAGGTCATCGCGGAGCTCGTGGGCGTTCCTGAGGACGAGCGCCACACGGTGTTCGCCTGGACCGAGACGATGATGAGCATCGGCGACCCCGACCTCGGTGGCACCGAAGCCGACGCCCGCGTCGCGATGGCGGAGATGTTCGCCTATGCCGATCGGCTCGCGGCCGAGCGGGCTGGCGGCGAGGGCAGCGATCTCCTGAGCGTGCTGTTGGCCGCCGAGGTCGACGGTGACCGGCTGACTCCCATGGACGTCGATCTCTTCTTCATGCTGCTCATGAACGCGGGAAGCGAGACCACCCGCAATCTCATCACCGGCGGGATGCTGACGCTGTTCGAGCATCGGGACGCGCGTGAGCAACTGCTCGCCGACATGTCGCTCGTTCCCTCCGCGATCGAGGAGTTGCTTCGGTTCGTCACGCCGGTGATGCACTTTCGTCGCACGTGTCGCGCTGACACCGAGCTCGGAGGGCAAGCCATCGCCGCGGGCGACAAAGTCTCGATGTGGTACGTGTCGGCGAACCGTGACGCCGCCGCGTTCGAAGATCCCGACCACTTCAACGTCGAGCGCACACCCAACGACCATGTGGCCTTCGGTGCCGGCGGCCCACACTTCTGCCTCGGCGCATCCCTCGCCCGTCTCGAAGCCAGAGTCATCTTCGAGGAGCTGCTGACACGCCTCCCGACGTTGGAAGCGGCCGGGCCGCCGCGTCGCCTGCGGTCGAACTTCATCAACGGCATCAAGGAGCTTCCCGTCCGCGTTCCCGCTCCCTGACCAGATCAGGATGCAAGTGTGAGGCTCGACGGCCGCATCGCCGCGGTCACCGGCGCGGAGCTGCCGCTAGCACGCGGACTCGCGCTGGCGCTCGGCAAGGCCGGCGCCGCGGTGGCGCTGTTCGGTGACGTGCAAGCGCTCGCCTCGGTGGTACGAGAGCTGGAGTCGGCGGATGTTCGGGCGGCGGCAATCGACGCGTCGTGGGACTCGCGCGAAGCCGCGGACGAAGCGCTTGTGGTCGCGGCCGAGAGCGTGGGACAGGTGGATGTGTTGGTGCACGCGTCTGTTCCTGAGATCGCGTTCGAGCACTGTGACTTCGTCGACGTCGACGATGAGCGCTTCGAGACGATCTGGGAAGGATCGTTGCGCGGGACGATGTTCCTGCTCCAAGCCGCGTACCCATACCTCCGTGATCGCTCCGGAAGCGTGATCCTCGTCGTACCGACGATCGCGATGTCGGGCGCGGCGCGGCTGGTGACGTACACGGTGGTCGAGGAGGCCCAACGCGTCCTCATCAAGGCGGTCGCGCGGCAGTGGGGCCCCGACGGCATCACTCTCAACTGCTTGGCGGTGGCGCCTGAGCAAGTGCCGATCGGGATCGAGTCCACCTCTGTGTCACTCGCGCCGCCAGCCCTCGGTGGCCGTGGCGAGCCTGAGCACGATCTCGGTCCGGTGGCCGTGTTCCTCGCCAGCGACGCCGCGGCGTTCGTCACCGGCGCCACCATCGGTGCCGACGGCGGGATCTGGATGGCCCCGTGAAGAGAGGAATGGCTCCGTGAGCGCCGCGGCGACCGAGTCGCGGCTCTCCGGACGCACGGCGATCGTCACCGGCGCTGGTCAGGGTGTCGGACTCGGCATCGCGCATGCCTTCGCCGCCGCAGGCGCGAACGTGGTGATCGCAGCACGGCGCGCAGAGACCGGCGAGCCCGCGGCGGGCGAGATTCGCGCTCGCGGCGGTAGCGCGACGTGCATCGTCACCGACGTCACGAGTCGTTCCGACATGGAGGCGTGCGTTGCTGCCACGGTGAACCAGTACGGCAGCCTCGAGATCATGGTGCACAACGCGTTCCGTGGCGGGACGGGTCACCGATTCGAAGACGCGACGCTCGACCTCTGGGAGCAGAACTCCCGCAGCGCAGTGTGGGGCTCGTACTACAGCGCCGTGCTCGCCTTCCCGCACCTGCAACGCGCGGGTTCACAGGGTCGACTGATCCTTCTCACTTCGCCGGCCGGTGTGGAAGGCAGCGTCAACATCCCGATGTACTCGGCCGTGAAGGCGGCCCAGCGGGCGATGACCAAGAGCCTCTCGAAAGAGTGGGGACCACTGGGGATCACGGTGAACGCGATCGCGCCGGTTGCGCAGACGCCCGCTCTGGCGGGTGCGTTCGCCGAGAACCCCGTCCTCAAGGAGCGCGTGGAAGCACGCGCGTCCTTGCGCCGCATCGGTGATCCCGAGCGCGACATCGGCGGAGTGGCGGTCTTCCTCGCGAGCGAAGAGGGTGGCTACGTGACCGGCCAGACCATCGTGTGTGACGGCGGCAGCTTCATGGGCCTCTGACCGCTCTGGCGCCGGTCAACGGGATTGACCGCGCCGCACCCGGAGTTGGTGCGACGATAGGTACATGCCGCGTTCGACTGGGCGTCCGAATCACGGCCGGGCGACGGTCATCGTAGTCGGCGTCCTGGCTGTGTTCCTCGTCGTGGTCTTTGTCGTGATGTTCGGCAGCGGGGGTGGCGACGACGAGGTCGCTGATTCCGGCCCGGTCGTGGCGGTCACGACCACGATCCCGCCGGTCACGACGTCGACCCGCGGGGAGGTCATGTACACGGTGGTCCAAGGCGACACCCTGCTGTCCATCGCCGATCAGTTCGGCTTGAGCACCGAAGCGATCCTCGACGCGAACGAGGCGATCACGTCGCCGGACAACCTCTTCGTGGGGCAGATCCTGACGATTCCGCCGATCGTGACGGCACACCTGGCAGTGGAGCCCCCGACGGTGAAGGTGGGAGGGAGCGTCAAGCTGCGCCTCACGGGCGCAAAGCCGGGTGAGAACGTCGCGTTCCAGATTCAAGGACCAGCCGGAACGTTCACCGGACAGTCACGTCGCGCGTCGGACGAGGGTGGCTACGTGACTTCCTACGAGCTCGGTGACGCCGACGTTCCCGGCACGTACACCGTGACCGCAACCGGTGACGAGAGCACGGTCGTGCAGGCGACCTTCACCGTGGTCGCGAAGCCCGCGAAGGGCTGAGGACCGCTTCAGTCAGAGGGCGCAGTCGGAGGACTCAGTCAGGGGACTCAGTCAGAGGACGGCAGCGGCTTGGCTTGCGCGACTTCCATCGCTTGGCCGTGGCACTCGAGGGCACCGTCGCCGGCTTTGGTGACGAGCACGGTCGCCTCACACTCGGCGCACTGGTAGCGCTTGCCCAAGAGGTTGCTCACGAGCTTGCCTTCTCCGCCATCGGCGCACCACAACACGCCACGTCGCCTTCGGTGGGCTTCACCACGATGATCTCGGTGCCGCACTGCCCGCACGCCAACCGAGCACCAACCTTCACTGCCATGACGGGCAGATTACCGGGCGCCGCGCGGCGAGTTCACACTCGCATCATTGCGCGCCGGCGTAGTTCGACAAGCCCGGACCGGGTTGCTCGAGGCCGAGCATGTCGGCGAGCACGCGCGTGACGGCGTTGTTCGTCGCGACGTCGTTGTCTGGCGGCAGGAGCTCGAACTCGACGAGCAGGTGGGCGATCCGCATCATGATCACCGCGAACCGGAACCCGCCGAACACCTCGTAGAAGTCGAGGTCGCGGGCGGTCACGCCGCGGACCTTCTCGTAGTGCGCCACCATCTCCTCGCGGGTCGGGAACCCCTCCATGCGCGGCGCGGGCATGCCCTCGTGGAAGTGCCGGTCGAGGAAGAGCCACCAGCCGAGATCCATCATCGGGTCAGCGAGCGTGACCATCTCCCAGTCGAGGACGGCGACCACGTCGTGATCCGGCCCGAACAGGATGTTGTTGATGCGGGCGTCGCCCCAACAGAGGCCGACCTCAGGATCCGAAGCCGGAGCGTTGGCTCGCACCCAGTCGAGCGCGGCCGCCGCGATCGGAGGGGCGGGCTGCTCTCGAGCAGCCCACTCGTACGACGCCTCGTAGTAGCGGAGCTGCTGCTCGAAGCCGGTCGCGCCGTACTGCGGCTTGTCGAGGAAGTCGAAGCCGAGGCCTTTCCAGTCGACGTCGTGGATCGACGCCATCGCGGCAAGGCCGTTTCCCACCAACGTGCGGCGTTGCGCGGGTGACGACTCGTCGAGGAGCCAACCGCTCATCGTGTACGGCGGAGCGTCCCCGGGCGCGCGGCCATCCATCTTCCCCATGACGAAAAAGCGCGAGCCGAGGATGCTGGTGTCGGTCTCGTACCACTTGATCGGCGGTACCGGCACGTTGGTCTGCTCGCCCAGTCCCGTGAGCACGCGGTACTGCGATTCGAAGTCCTGCTCCATGAAGACGGTGTGATGCACCGGCTCAGGGCGCACGACGAGGGACTCGGTGTGCGGCGCGCCGTCGGCGGTCCACGTTGCGTCGAAGATCAGGGTCTCGTTCGAGAAGCCGGTGGACGCCGGTCCACCGATCGGGCCGACCTCGATGTCGCTCGCGCCAGCGATCTTGGTGGCGAGCCAGCTCGCGAGGATGCCGCGGGTGGCTTCCAGATCTCGTTGCGCAGGGACCGGCATGGCTAGACCACTACACCGGACTCGATGAGCTTCGCCACCTCGTCGGGCCCGATGCCCCAGTCCGCCAACGTTGCTGCAGTCCCAGCACCGGGATGCTGCGGCGGGGTCGGTGAGGCAGCCGCCGAGCGAGAGAAGCGAGGTGCCGGTGCTGGCTGGGGCACGCCGCCCACGTCGAGGAACGTTCGGCGCGCCTGATTGTGAGGATGCTCGGGCGCCTCGACCGGGGTGAGCACCGGCGCGATGCACGCGTCACGACCATCTGCGAGCGCACACCACTCCTCGCGGCTGCGGGTCTTGAAGATGCCGGCGAAGCGCTCCTTGAGCGGAGCCCAGCTCGCGGGGTCGTCGCGGTCGGGGAGTGTGCTCGCGTCGAGCTCCAGCACGTCGAGCAATGCTGCGTAGAACTGCGGTTCGATCGCGCCGACCGCGAGCCACTTGCCGTCCGCGCACTCGTACACCTCGTAGAACGGCGAACCGGTGTCGAGGAGGTTCGTGCCGCGCTCACCCCAGAACCCGGACGCTCGCGCGGCGTAGAACGGCGTGAGCATGAGCGCGGCGCCGTCCACCATCGCAGCGTCGATCACTTGGCCGGTGCCGCTGTGCTCGCGCTCGAACAGCGCGGCGGCGATGCCCAGGGCGAGCAGCATGCCGCCACCGGCGAAGTCGCCGAGCACGTTGATCGGCGGTGTCGGAGGCTGCCCGGCGCGGCCAAGCGGCTCGAGCGCGCCCGCAACCGCGATGTAGTCGATGTCGTGACCGGCGGCATCAGCCAACGGACCGTCCTGGCCCCAACCGGTCAGCCGGCCGTATACGAGACGAGGGTTGCGTGCGCACGCCACACCGGGTCCGATGCCGAGCCGTTCGGCGACACCCGGTCGGAACACATCGATCAACGCGTCGGAGGTGTCGGTGATGCGGAGAAACGTGGCGACGCCCTCCTTGGACTTCAGGTCGATGCCGATCGCGCGCTTGGAACGGTGCATCGCATTCGTTGCCGGCCGGGAGTGATCCGTCGACCGGGCGACGTCAGCGCGGTCGACGCGTAGCACCTCGGCGCCGAGGTCGGCGAGGATCATCCCGCAGAGCGGTCCTGGTCCGAGGCCGACGAGCTCGACGACCTTCACCCCGGCGAGCGGCCCCGCCATCAGGCGACGTCGTTCGACATGGCTTCGTCCGACATCGCCTCGTGAAACGTCGACTCGGCAACCGTCACGAAGATGCCTTCGCATTCGGCAGTCACCTCGTCGCCGGCACGGAGGAGGCCGGTCGCGTGCAGCCGGCGGTCTTCGACCCGGTCCAACGTCGCCTCGTACACGAGCGGCACGTGCAACGGCGTCGGCGCGAAGAACTTGACGTTCAACGAACCGGTGAAGAACACCTGCCCTGACAGTGCGGCGGCAGCGCCCACCACCTGGTCGAACGCCGCGGCGATGAAGCCGCCATGCACGCGTCCCGGCGGGCCTTCGTACTGATGGCTGTACGTGACGGTTCCTCGCGCTTGGTTCGCATCGCGGGTGATCTTCATAGGCGGGGCGATGGCATTGGACGGTCCCATCATGGGGTGGGATTCGAGGATGCGTGAGTTGTCGCCTCCGAGTTTGATCCCGCCGATGCCTTCGTAGCGGGATGTGCGCGCATGCGGCTCGAGGTCGTCGGCGATCTGCTCCAGTGTGGTCGCCGCGGACTCGAGCTTCGCGACCGGTGCATCGTTGTTCGCAGCGGCCGCGATGATCCGCCGCACTGCGGCGGTGGCCCGACGCGTCGCGGCAACTTCCGGCGAGACCGCATCGTCCGGGTGCACGTAGAGCACCGGGTACGCCGTGGGATTCGAGTCTTTCGCCGTCAAAGTACCCGGGATCCTAAACTGCCTGCTCCACAGAACCTCTGGTGCCATCAGACATGCAACAGGCTGCGCGTCGTACGCGGCACGACGAAGGGAGCTACGAGATGGGACAGCCCGTCATCGTCGAGGCGGTGCGCACACCGATCGGGAAGCGCAACGGCTGGTTGTCGGGGCTGAAGGCCCCCGAGACGCTGCGGCACGCGCTCGAGCAGGTGATCGCCCGCGCGGGCATCGAGCCTGGGATGGTCGACGAGGTCATCGGTGGGTGCGTGACCCAAGCAGGGGAGCAGGGATCGAACGTCACTCGCAACGCGTGGCTGAGTGCCGGTCAGGACCGGCTTCCGTACTCGACCGCGTGCACGACAGTCGACACGCAGTGCGGCTCGGCCCAGCAGGCGAACCACCTGGCCGCGGGCCTCATCGCCGCGGGTGGCGCCGACATCACGATCGGGTGCGGCATCGAGCAGATGAGCCACGTCCAGCTCGGCGCGAACGTGATGAACGGGCCCGGCCACTACAAGACCGAGCCGTGGCCGTGGGACGACCCGCCCAACGGGCAGTTCGGCGCCGCCGACCGCATCGCCGACAACCGCGGCATCACCCGCGAAGACCTCGACGAGTGGGGGTTCCACTCGCAGCGCAAGGCGAAGGTGGCGTGGGACGAAGGTCGCTTCGAGCGCGAGGTCGCGCCGATCGAGACGCCGGTGCTGGGCGAGGACGGTCAGCCGACCGGTGAGACGCAGCTCATCTCGCAGGACCAAGGCTTGCGCGAGACCACGATGGAGGGGCTCGCCAAGCTCAAGCCCGTCTACGAAGGCTCGAAGCACACTGCGGGCACGTCGTCACAGATCTCTGACGGCGCGGCCGCGGTGCTCTGGATGGACGAGGACAAGGCGATGGCGCTCGGCGTGCGGCCGCGCGCCAAGCTGCTGCACCAGCTCGTGACAGGGTCCGATCCGTACTACTTGCTCGACGGACCGGTCGACGCCACCTCCAAGATGCTCGACCGCTCCGGCATGGCGATGAGCGACTTCGATGTGTTCGAGATCAACGAAGCGTTCGCAGCCGTGGTGCTGTCGTGGGCGCAGGTGCACAAGCCCGACCTCGACCATGTGAACATCAACGGTGGCGCGATCGCGCTCGGTCACCCGGTTGGGTCGACGGGTGCACGCCTGATCACCACCGCACTGCACGAGCTCGAGCGGTCCGACAAGGAGCTTGCGTTCGTCACGATGTGCTGCGGTGGTTCGATCGGCACCGCGAGCATCCTGCAGAGAATGTGACGGGCGGCGGGTCCCACAGGACCCGCCGCGCCACAACCGGTCCGCCGGCAGTGCTGGGTCGCGCGGCGGCCGCGGTTGCTGCTGGCGTGCGATCGATGTCCGGGTCGTAGGCGACCAGGACCGAGCCGTCGTCCGGTCGCTCAGGTGGTCGTGGTGGTGGTGCTGCTCGACGTCGACGTGGTCGGCGGCGGTGCCGGCTTGAGTGAGCCGTCGATGTCCGCGTCGTCGGCCGGTGGCACGTCGAACACGGTCAACGGGTCGAACGTCGAGAAGTCGATCGCGTCGAGCGAAGCCCGCTCGTAGACCAGGCGCACGACACGGATCGTCTCGCCCGGGTCGTCAGGGTCGGGGAGGTTCGCGCGCAGGACGACGCGTTCGTCGTTGTCGCCGTCGAAGGCCTTGATCGCGGCGAGGATCGCGGCCGCTTCTTCCCGAGCCTGGTACTTCTGCTCTTCCTCGGTGAGCGTGGCGTCGAGGTCCCAGGTCACTCGGATGAAGTCATCCTCGTTGTACGTGACCCGCACGCGAGGTGGCGTGTCGGGTGGAGGCGGTTCACCGCCGAAGAGCAGCGTCTCCTCGAGGATCGTTTCGAGCTGCTCCGCAACGGTTGGTGGGGCAGTCGTGGTCGTGGTCGGCCCGGGCGGACTCGTGGTGGGGACCACGACCACCGTGCCGGGCGTGACGGTCGCCGGTGGTGATGTGCCGATCGTTCCGGGCGGTGGCGGAAGCGTCGTGGGCGGCAACGTGGTCGGTGGCAACGTCGTGGGTGTCAACGTCGAGCTGGTGGTGCTCGGCTGGTTCGGCCCGACCGCGATCTTCTTGTCGTTGTCGTCACCGCCGCTCAACAGCGACACCAGCAGGAAGGTGAAGAGGAGCCCACCACCGAACACGCCGCCGAAGATGGCGAAGGCCCGCTGCTGCTGGGTCATTGGCACAGCATCAAGGGTAGTGAGCGCTGCGGCCGGCGCAGTGTCAGGGCGTCCGACGCCGCATCAGATGGCTGATCAGGCGGCGGATGCCCAGTGCTCGGTGAGCAGTCGTGCCGTCTCGGCGGGGTGCTCGAAGATCGCCCAGTGCCCGCCATCGATCAGCTGCAAGCTGGCCTTGAGTCGCGCCGCCACCGCCTCGCCGCGCTCGGCCTTTGCGAACGGGTCGTCGCGACCCCAGAGGATCAGGCCAGGTCGGTCGATGTCTTGTTCGCCCGGGTCCCACTCGGCTCCTACGTCGACGGCGGAGCGGTACAGAAGCAGGATCGACTGCTTCATCGTGTCGTCGACGTGCGCGGCGCAGGTGGCCGGGTCGGGGTGGCCGTTGTCGCGCATCACTGGCTCGACGAGGTCGGGCGTCATCATCTCCATCACTTGCTCACCGATCTCTGGCGTCTGCCACTGCTGCGCGAGCTCGTGCCACTTGAAGGGGCCGACGGCGCCGGAGTCGGCGAGCATGTAGGTGCGCACGAGGTTGGGGGTCGTTGTCGCGACGCGTTGCGCGATCAGCGCGCCCCAGTCGTGACTGACCAGATCGACCGGCTCGCCGAGCGCACGAAGCTGATCGGCAAGCCAGCCCGCGTACTCCTCCTTCGTGCATGAGAAGCCATCGGGGATCGGTGCGCCGAACCCCGGAAGTCGCACGGCGACCGCGTCGTCCCGACCGACCTCGGCGAGCACCCCATCCCAGAGCTCAGCCGTGTCGGGCACTCCGTGTACGAAGACGGCGGGCATGCTCGAGCGTCAGTCCGACTCGCGCAGTGTGTCGAGACGCTCGGTGACCTCGACGAACTCCTCGATGAGGTCGAACACGACGTCACGCACCGGGCGCACGCTGTTCATGCGACCGACGATCTGACCGACCGGCATGCCCGTGAGCTCACGGTTGCCAGCGCGTGAGATGCGGCGCTGCGCTTCGGACGTCGCCATGTACTGGAGCGGCATCGGGAGGTAGCCCGGCGAGTCGGGACCTTCCCATGCTTCGGTCCACGCCGTGCGCAGCTGACGAGCCGGCTTGCCGCTGATCACGCGGGAACGGATCGTGTCGCGTGAGTTCGCGGCGAGCAACTTCTCCATCACCATCGGTTGTGTGCCGCTCTCGGCCGTCGTGAGCCAGATCGAGCCGGTCCAGACACCCTCGGCGCCCAGTGCCATGGACGCCGCCATCTGCCGACCGCTACCCACTCCACCTGCGGCGAGCACGGGCACGCTGTCGCCGACCGCGTCGACCACTTCGGGCACGAGCACCATCACACCCACTTCACCGGTGTGACCGCCGGCTTCATAGCCCTGCGCCATGATCATGTCGACGCCCTGGTTCACCTGGCGCTCGGCTTGCTGCACCGACCCGATGAGCGCCGCGACCTTCACGCCGTGCTCATGCGCTTCGTCGACGATGTCCTTGGGCGGAGGCCCGAGCGCGTTGACGAGCAGCGAGATCGGGTGTGCGAGCGAGATGTCGACTTGTGGGCGCGCGCCTTCGTGCGTCCACCCGAGCAACCCCGAACCGATGTCCTCGTCGGGCGGCAGCGGCGGCACGTCGTGGTCCTTCAGCACCTTCTCGATGAAGTCCTTGTGCTGCTGGGGGATCATCTCGGCGAGCTGCTCGGCCATCCGGTCGGGATCGAGGTCGCCACCCTGGCCGGCGTAGCTCGCGGGCATCACGACGTCGACGCCGTATGGCTTGCCGTCGATGTTGTCGTCGATCCACTTGAGCTCCATCTCGAGCTCTTCCGGCGTGAACGCGAGCGCGCCGAGTACGCCTATGCCGCCCGCCTTGCTGACCGCAGCGACCACGTCACGACAGTGACTGAACGCGAAGATCGGCAGATCGATCCCGAACATCTCGGTCGCTCTGGTCTTCATCTCTCTTCGCTCACTCTCTGCGGGCCGGGATACTCGGCCCGCGGTCGTTTGTGGGCGAGCTCACTCGCTGACGCTCGTGTGCCGCGCCACATCGGCCGCCCAGCGATAGTCGGGCTTGCCGCTCGGGGAGCGGACGAACGTGTCAACGAGGTGCAGCTCGCGCGGGACCTTGTAACCCGCGATGAGTGTGCGGCAGTGCTCCTGGATCGATTCGAGCGTCGGGGTGGCACCTTCCCGTGCCTTCACGACCGCGACGACGCGCTGGCCCCATCGTTCGTCGGCAACCCCGACCACCGTGCAGTCGTACACCTCGGGGTGGCCCTTCACCGCACCCTCGACCTCTTCGGGGTAGATCTTCTCGCCGCCAGAGTTGATCGACACCGAGCCGCGCCCGAGCACGGTGATGCTGCCGTCGGCCTCGACGGTCGCGAAGTCGCCAGGGATCGAGTAGCGCGTGCCGTCCGGCGCGGTCACGAACGTCGCCGCGGTCTTCTCGGGGTCCTTGTAGTACTCGAGCGGGACGTTGCCTTTGCGCGCGAGCTTCCCGATGACGTCGCTGCCAGCCTCGACGACGTTCATTTCCTCGTCGAGCACGACCGTGTCGCGCACTGCGTTGATGGTCGGCCCACCCTTCATCGCGGTGCCGCCCTTCTGCACGATGGCGTAACCATTCGCGCCGCTTTCGGACGCGCCGACGGCTTCGGCAAGCACGACGTTCGGGAAACGTTCGAGGAACTCGTCCTTCACTGCAGGGGAGAACAGCGCGGCGGTGCTCCCGAGCGAGAACCAAGCCGAGAGGTCGAGGTCGTCGAAGCCGGGCTCGACGCACGCGTCGATCAACGGGCGCGCCATCGCGTCGCCGGTGATCATGAGTGAGTTCACCTTCTCTTGGGCCATGAAGCGCCAGACGTCCATCGGCTCGAACTTGGCGACCAGCACGATCTTGTTGCCACGGAACGCGCCGCTCATCACGCCCCACTGCGTTGCGCCGTGCATGAGCGGCGCGATCGGGAAAATCGTCTGCGGCCCGCCGGCGAGCGCCTGCTCGACGAGCGTGCCCGGGTTCTCGACTCGGTCACTGGTCACCGGGTCGATGCCGCCACCGAGCGCGAAGAACACGTCTTCTTGGCGCCAGACGACACCCTTGGGCATGCCGGTGGTGCCGCCCGTGTAGAGGATGTAGCGGTCGTCGGGGGAGCGAGGGCCGAAGTCGCGCGCCGGGGAGCCCTCGGCCATCGCCGCCTCGTACCCGACCGAGCCGAGACCCGTGACGTCGGCATCGGAGCCGTCCTCCATCACGACGGAGTGCGTGAGCATCGGCAGCCGGTGGAGCACACCGCGCACGCGAGGAGCGAACTCCCGTGCGTACACAAGAGCCTTCAGGTCGGCGTTGTCGAAGAGATAGGAGAGCTCCTCCTCGACGTAGCGGTAGTTGATGTTCACCCACACGGCGCGGAGCTTGAACACTGCCCAGAGCGTCTCGACCCACTCGACCGAGTTGTACGCGTAGATGCCGACGTGGTCGCCGGGCCCGATTCCGTGCTCGGCGAGATGGTGCGCGAGGCGGTTCGCCCGTTCCTCCATCTCGGCGTACGTGCGCCGCTTGCCCTCGCACACGAGGTACTCGCGGTCACCGAAGTTGTCGGCCGCGTGCTCGAACAGGTCAGCGAGGTTGTACTCAGGGAACGGCATGGCGTAGCGAATCTAGGTGACGATCTGACGACCCGTCAGACCCCGAAGAGGCCCGTTAGCGGGTGAGGTCGGCGAGGAAGCGCATCGTGTCCGGGTCGGTGCCGCCGACGAGGAGCGTGGTGACGGGCGTCGTGCGCCAGGGCTCGATGCGCTCCGCGATCCTCTCTTTCGGACCGACGAGTGAGATCTCGTCGGCGAACGCGTCGGGCACCGCCGCGATCGCCTCGTCCCGTTTGCCCTCGAAGAAGAGGTCCTGGATGTGGAACGCCTCTTCCTCGTAGCCCATACGCGCCATCAGCTCGGTGTGGAAGTTCTTGGTCTTCGCGCCCATGCCTCCGATGTAGAAGCCGAGCGCAGCCTTGATCGGCCAGAGCGCGGCGGCGACGTCGTCGTTTACGCTCACCGGCACATTGACCGCGATCTCAAAGGTCGATGGTGCGTTCGCCAGCTGCTGCTCGTACACCTCGGGACGAGCGGGCGAGTAGTAGAGCGGCACCCAACCGTCGGCGATCTCGACTGCGAGCGCGACGTTCTTCGGACCTTCGGCGCCGAGGAAGATCGGCACGTCGGAGCGCAACGGATGCGTGATCATCTTCAGCGGCTTTCCGAGTTCCATCGTGTCGTCACCGGTGTAGGGGAGCGGGTAGTGCGGTCCCGGTGCCGCGACCGGTGCTTTGCGCGCGAGCGCATCTCGGATGATCTGTACGTACTCGCGCGTGCGAGCCAACGGCTTGGAGAATGGCCGCCCGTACCAGCCTTCGACGACTTGTGGACCACTCACGCCGATGCCCAAGCACGCTCGGCCTTCGGACAACCCGTCCAGCGTCATCGCGTGCATTGCCATCGCTGTAGGGGTGCGCGCCGAGATCTGCGCGATGCCGGTGCACAGCTTCACCTTCGACGTTGCCGCAGCGATCGCGGCGAGCGGCGAGAACGCGTCGGAGCTCCAGGACTCGCCCGTCCACACCGAGTCGAACCCTGCATCCTCAGCGGTGGTCGCCAGCTCCACGAGCTCGCGTGCTGGCCGCGGCTGCGCAGTCCAGTACCCGAGTTGCAGTCCCAGCTTGAGGTCAGTCGCCATGCCGGGAGGCTACCGACCGATCCCGCTCTACATTGCGGGTGTGAGCGAGGACGGGTTCTCGACGGCACTCTCGGCGCGCATCCGGACGTTCGACGGCGAGACGCCTCTGCAAGCCATGGCGCGTCAGGGAGCACCCGCACCGAGCGCCATGTCGTCGCTCGAGCGGTTCCCGTACTACCGGGCCTTCCCGTTCGCGTGGTACTTCGCGGCGTACTCCGAGGATGTCGCCATCGGTGAGGTGCGCACGGCGCACTGGCTGGCACGCGACCTCGTCATCTGGCGGGACGAGGATGGTCACGCGCACGTCATGGACGCGTACTGCGCGCACATGGGCGCGCATCTCGGGTACGGCGGGCGAGTCGAGGGGTGCAACATCGTCTGCCCGTTCCATTGGTGGGAGTACGACGGTGACGGGGTCAACGTCCGAATCCCGTACGCGGACGAACCCAACCGCAAGGCGAAGATTCGGTCGTACCCCACGATCGATCGCAACGGCTTGATCATGTTCTGGTACCACCCGCGCGGCGACGCGCCGTTGTGGGAGATCCCGGAGCTGCCCGAGGCGACGGATCCAGGATGGACGCCCTACCTGCGCGGCGAGTGGGACGTGCAGTGCCCGTGGCAGGAGATGGCTGAGAACGGTCCCGACTACATCCACCTGCGCACGGTGCACGGCGCAGCCGACGTGCCCGAGGTCGAAAGCCTCGAATACGACGGCTACCTCTCCCGACTTCGCTCGAAGGTGAACTTCTCGACACCGCGCGGGCCGCAATCCGGGCGCATCGACACCGACTCGTGGGGTCCTGGGTTCGCGGTGGCGCGCTTCTCTGGGATCACACCCGTACTCTTCGTGAACCTCAGCACCCCAGTCGACTGGGAGACGACGCGGTCGATCAAGCTCTACAAGCTCGAGATGCTGGGTGACACGGATGACGCGCGCGCCAAGACCGAGCGCGTCGGCGATGCGCTCGTGCGCGATCTGCGCAAGCAGATGGACGAAGACGTCGTCATCTTCGACCACAAGATCTGGGTCGACCCGCCCGCACTGGCGCCCGATGACGGCCCGATCGTGCGGTTCCGGAAGTGGGTGAAGCAGTTCTACGTCGATGGTGACCCGGTCGCGGCCGGCCGCACCGCGAACAGATGACGGACGACACCACCATGAGTACGGACGCCACGTACACCATCGCGGCGGACGACGAGACGGCGCGTCGGGAGCACGAACGATTGCGAGTGCTTGGGCGATGGCGCGACCCGTTCACGATCGAATCGCTCGAAGCGACCGGTGTTGGGCCTGGATGGCGGTGCCTCGAGGTTGGCGCGGGTGCGGGCTCGATCTCCGAGTGGCTCGCGGGAGTGGTGGGACCGACTGGATCCGTCCTGTCCACCGACGTCGACCTGCGCTTCCACGAACCTCCATCGTCGGACGTGATCGAAGTGAAGCACCACGACATCACGAGCGATCTACTTCCGCCCGATCACTTCGACCTCGTGCACATCCGCGCCGTGCTCCAGCATGTCGCGGAACGCGAAGCGGTGCTCGACCGATTGGTCGCCGCGCTGCGACCCGGTGGTTGGCTCGTCGCCGAAGAAGCCGACATGCGTGCGTTCGAAGTGCAGCCGCTACCAGAGCCGCTTGGTGAGCTGCATCGAATGATGTGCGCCGCGTCGGCGAGCCAGGAGTACCGCGACGCGAACTACGGCACGAAGCTGCTTGCAGCCTTGCAGGACCGCGGCATGGTCGACCTCACGGCTGTCGGACACGCCGACACGATGCGCGGCGGCGAGGACAGCGCCGAATGGTGGTTCCTCGCCGTCGAGCACGTGCGAGATCGGTTGATCGAAGCCGGCGTGATGAGCGCGGAAGCACTCGATGCCGCACTCGCCCAGGCCCGCACGCCGGGCTTCGTGATGCTCGGACCGCTCTCGATCTCGGTCCGGGGGCGCAAGCCGTAGGTCTGGGCGCGGTTCGTCGGGATCGAATGGTGGACGAGACCGCACGCGTGACAACCTGACCGGCCCCATGGACCGCACCCCCGTCATCGTCGGCATCGGCCTCTCGGAGTACCCGGTCGCGCCCGACCTCGACGGCGTGCAGCACCACGTGCTCGCGGCGCGGCGCGCCATCGAGGACGCGGGCATCGACAAGTCCGAGATCGACGGCTACGTGAACGCCGGCGGCGGCGGCGGGATGATGGTGGACGACGTTGTCACGATGGCCGAGTACCTCCGCATCAACCACCGCTACATCGACGGCACGATGACCGGTGGGTCTTCGTTCGAGTTCCACGTGCAGCACCTGGCCGCCGCCATCCGCGACGGAGCCTGCGACACCGCGCTGGTCACGTATGGCTCCGACCAGCTCTCACGCATGGGGCGCCGGCTCGGGACCGGCGGCTTCACCCGTGCTGGTGCCCGGGTCTCGGGGCCGATCCAGTACGAGGCCGCCTACGGCAACTCGCTCGTCGGCAGCTACGCGATGTACGCGACCCGCCACATGCATGAGTTCGGGACGACCTCGGAGCAGCTCGCGGAGATCGCGGTGGGTGTGCGCGAGTACGCGATGCTCAATCCCAAGGCGATGTACCGCGATCCCATGACCGTCGACGACGTGTTGAGCTCGCGAATGATCGCTGACCCGCTCCACAAGCTCGACTGCTGCGCCATCACCGACGGCGGCGGCGCGTTCATCATGACGACAGCGGAACGTGCGAAGGATCTGCCGAAGCCGCCCGTCTACGTGCTCGGTGCCGCAGGCGCCCAGACGCACTGGAACATCTCGCAGCAGGTCGACTTCACAACCAGCGCGGGTGCGCAGGCCGGACCCGAGGCGCTCGGGCGCGCGGGCCTCACCCACGACGACGTCGACATGTTGATGTTCTACGACTCGTTCACGATCACCTGCCTCATCCTCCTGGAGAGCCTCGGCTTCGTGAAACAGGGCGAGGGTGGTCCGTTCGTCTCCGAGGGGAACCTCAAGCGCGGTGGCAAGCTGCCGCTCAACACCGACGGTGGAGGACTTTCGTCGTGCCATCCCGGCATGCGCGGCATCTTCTTGATCATCGAGGCGGCCCGTCAGCTGCGCGGCGAGGCCGGTGACGCTCAGGTGCCCGACTGCAAGGTCGCGCTCGCGGCGGGCTCGGGCGGTTGGCTTTCGTGCATCGGCGTCGCGGTGCTGGGGAATGAGCACCCGTGACTGCGCATGAAGTGAAGACGGTCGAAGAGTGGATCAAGCCGCTGCCCCAACCCGACGGCGTGAGCGGGGAGTACTGGCAAGCCGCATCTGAAGGCCGGCTGCTGATCCAGCAGTGCCCGAAGTGCGGACACAAGCAGTGGTACCCGCGGGCGCTGTGCACGGCGTGTGCCACCGAGCCCGAATGGCTCGAGTGCTCTGGTCGTGGTGTCGTCCACACCTTCACCGTCGTCCGGCAGTACGGGGCTCGGCCGTTCCGCGACGAGCTGCCGTACGTGATCGCGATGGTCGAGCTCGCAGAGGGCCCGATGATGCTGGGTTCGATCACCGACTGCGACCCCGACGACGTGCGAATCGACCTCCCGGTCGAGGTGTACTTCGTGAAGACCGCCGACGACGTCGGCATCCCGTACTGGCGACCCGCCGGCTCCTGATGGCCGCGCTGATAGTGTCTGGGCGGTGTCTTAGGCTCCAGGAACCGGGTGGGCCGACCTCATCGAAGAATCAGGAGCGACACATGCGCAAGCTCGCGATCCTCGCGGCCACGGCCGTCGGCTCGGCCGGCCTGCTGGCGGCAGCAGCCCCGGCCGGTGCTGCGACGCCCCGTGTCGGCAACGACGACTTCTGCGAAGCCTCCGTCGACTTCCAGGATTCCTTCGGTGTGTACACCGGCGAGTTCGACCCGGACTCAATCGAAGCGCTCGCTGACAGCCTCAGGAAAGCGTCGAGATTCGCACCGAAGAAGGTCAAGAAGGCGATGCGGCGAGTCGCGAAGCTCTACGAGCGGGTCGCCGACGACGAGGAGTACTTCTTGGAACTGCTCGACGTCACCGACTTGGCGCGCTCGGACCTGCGTTTCGTCCGTGACTCGGTCACGTACTCCACGTACTACCTGGAGACCTGCAGCGTCACGGTCACCCCGGCGCCACAACCCTGAGCAGAGGGACCGAGACCTTGCGACCCTCGCGGTGGTCGGCGCCGGCCTCGTAGCCGTCCGGCGGCAGGCCCAAGGGCGTGCGCGCGCACGTCAGGTGCTCGGCATCCCGGGGATCCCCGGGAACTCGTAGCGCTCGGCACCTCGGCCTGACATCACGGTGTAGACGTGACCGGTCTCGGAGCCGGCGAGGAGCATCGTGACGGCTTCGGCGATGTCATCGCCGATCATGAGCGGTCGGCGGCGCGCTTCGATCGCGTCGCGTCGGCCGGTGGCATCCAACAATGGTGTGTCGACCGCACCAGGGCACACCGCGTTGACGGTGATCCCATGCTCTTTGAAGGGGCAGCCGAGGCTGCGGACGAGCCCGATCACGAAGTGCTTGGTCGCGGCGTAGATCGGATCGTCCGGGTGCGGTCCTACACCCGCGAGTGACGAGGTCACGACGATGGCGCCTCCACCGCGGCGCTTCATCGACGGAACGACCGCACGGATCCCGTGGAACACACCATCGGCGTTCACGCTCATGATCCGCTCGTACTCGGCGTCGGTGAGCTCCTCGACGACCACGGGATACGCGCCGAGCGCAATCCCTGCGTTCAGGTGCGCGAGATCGATGCCACCCCGGGTCGACTCCACCTCGTCGACGACCTTGGCCCACTCGGCCGCGTTCCCGACGTCCAGGTGCACGAACTGACCACCGATGTTCGACGCGACTGCCTCTCCGGCATCGTCAGCGACGTCAGCAACCACCACGTACGCGCCCTCGAGAGCAAGGCGGCGCGCGGCCGCCTCACCGATGCCCGAGCCGCCACCAGTCACGATCGCGACCTTCCCGCGGAAACGTGCGCTGGATCGTCCGGCGCTCATCGGCTTGTCATCGGCTGGGTCGGTTTCGCGAGAGATGAGCGCCGTTGTCGGACAGCACCAGCTGTCCGGTGACGCCGCGACCGAGGTCGGATGCCAGCGCGACCACAAGCCGCGCAAGATCGTCGGGCTCGCTCATGCGTCGCAATGGGATCGACTCCACGAGCCGCGCAACGTAGTCCTCGTTCAGTGCCGCGCTCACCGATGGGGTGAGCGTGGTCCCGGGCGCGACGGCCAGCACCCGGATCCCGTGCGGGCCGAGCTCCGCGGCCATCGTCTCGGTGAGGTGGTTGATCGCGGCCTTGGCCGCTCCGTACGCGGCCAGATCGAGCGCGGGTCTCGTCGTCTCACCGGAGCTCACGTTCACGATCACGCCGCCAGACGCCGCGGAGATCATCGCGTTCGCCTCGGCGCGACAGCACCATGCGGTCACGAACAGATTCTGTTCCACCACGTCTCGCATCGAGTCGCCGTCTTGATCGACGAACGGCGCGGGCTGTGCTCCGGCGAGGCTGCCGACGTTGTTGACGGCAACATCCATGCCACCCAGTGCTTCGATCGTCGTCTCGATGAGGGTGGTGGCGTTCTCCTCGACCCGCAGATCGACGGTCACTCCGCGTGCTTTCACTCCTTCGGCCTCGACGTCGCCGCACGCACCTTCCAGGGCGGCGGCATCCTTGTCGGCGAGCACCACGTCGCAACCAGCACGCGCCAGCCACACTGCAATCCCACGTCCGATGCCGACAGCGGCGCCTGTCACGAGCGCGCGCTTGCCCTCGAGCCCCAGGTTGATGGGGCTCACGGCTCGAGAACGACCTTGATGGCTCCACTGGCGCGATCGGCGGCGACGCGGAACGCCTCGGCGGCGTCGTCCAACGGGAAGCGGTGGGTGATGAGCGTCGCGGCGATCTCGGGATCGGATGCGAGCAGGGCCGCGGCGTCATCGAGATCGTGGCCACCTTCGTGGGGCGAGTAGGTGTAGGACCACTGGAACCCGAGCTCCTTCATGAGTGCAGGAAGTCCGGGGATCGCCACTGGCTCCCAGTGCGTGCTCAGGAACACGATGGTGCCGTTCGGTGTGCACAGGTCGGCTGCCGTTGCCAACGCGCTCTCGGTGCCGGCGGCCTCGAACACCACGTCGTACTCGCCAGTTGCGACGTGGGTGCCAAGCCGTTCCCCGGCTGCAATCTGCGCGTGGTGGCGCGCCACCAGACCGACCTCGCTTGCCGAACCGCGTGCAGCCGCTACCGCCGCGAGCCCGATCGCGCCCGCACCCACGACCGCAACTCGCTCGTCGCTGGTCATCGACAGTCGAACGCCGTGCATGGCGACGCCGAGGGGCTCAACCAGGCACGCGTCCTGCATGGGAAGTCCCCGCGGAAGGTGGATGAGTCCGTGCTCGCGTGCGTCGACTGCGTCGGCCAGACCGCCGTCCGCTCCGATGCCGAGGGTCCGTTGCGCACCAGTCCGACAGAGGTGTCGCGCGCCACGGGTGCACTGATCGCATTCGCCGCATGGTGAGGACGGATCGATCGCGACGGCGGTGCCGTCGTCGAGCACGCCCGCGAACTCGTGGCCGAGAGTGAACGGACCCGGGCCGAGAGCCAGCATGTGGAGGTCGCTCCCGCAGATGCTCGACGCCTTCACGTGGACCGTGGTGGCGCCTGCTTCGGGATCGGGGACGTCGACCACCTCGATGCCGCGCTCGGTGTGCCGCACACCTCTCATCGAGCGGGAGCGTATCGTCGCTGCTTCGAGCGCTCTCCGGTGACGTCCTGGTACCGTCTGGGCTTCGTGAGCATCTTGACCGCGGAACAGCGCGACTCCTGGGATCGCAACGGGTACTTCATCCTCGAGCGCTTCGCGTCACCCGACACCTGCGCGTCGATGCTCACCCGAGCAGCCGAGCTCTGCCGACTCGACGCTGCCGGCAAGTCGATCGGCCATTCGCTCGTCGACCCTGAACGGAACCCGTGGGCCGACGCGGTCAACCCGGAGGATCGAGTCTCGAAGATCTTCGTGCTCCACGACTGGGACCCCGTCTTTGGCCCCTTCGCGCGGGATGAACGTCTGCTCGAGGTGATCAGCGACCTGCTCGGTCCCGACGTCGACTGCTTCTTGTCGCAGTTCATCTTCAAGAACCCCAGCGCGATCGGGCAGCCCTGGCACCAGGACTCTCTGTACTTCCCGTTCGAGCCGGATCGGCAGGTAGGTGTGTGGGTTGCGGTCACCGACGCGACTCCCGTGAACGGCCCGCTGTCCGTGCTACCGGGATCGCACCGAGAGCCGCTCCACGAGCACGTCCCGGATCGTCGGCCCGACGCCAACCTTGGCTACACCGAGATCGTCGACATGGACTTCGTTGACGCGCAGATGGTGTTGATGAACGCCGGTGACGTGCTGGTGTTCGACAGTCACCTCATGCACTGCTCGACGGACAACGAGTCGGACGGAGCACGCGCGGCGATGGTGTACCACTACGCGATCGCCGGGACGATCGACCGGACCTACCAGCACCTGCGCGAGCAGTCCGAGGCGATGGGTGCGATGCCCGACGACATCAAGGAGTCGGCGGCGGCGGGCGTCGAGGAGTCGCCGTACCACTGGATGCCGGTCTGGCGAGATGGGAGCGCAGTCCCATGAGCGTTCGGGCGGGTGTGTTCACGGGCGACGGCAAGTGGTCCGTGCGCGAGCTGACCGCGCCCGATCCACCGCCAGGCGGCGCGGTGTTGCGCGTCGAGGCAGTCGGGTTGTGCGGGAGCGATCTCGCTCAGCTGCACGGTGGCGTCGGCGTTCCCGGCGAGAAGTTCCCCGTCGTACCCGGCCACGAGACGGTTGGCCGCATTCAAGCGATCACGAGCGAAGCCGCGGCCGCGTGGAGTCTCAACGAAGGCGATCGCGTCTGCGTTGACGAGATCTTGCGCTGCGGGGAGTGCGCGGCGTGCCGTTCCGGCGATCCGGAATGCCTCGCGATGCAGGTGTACGGCTACACGCTCGGCGTAGACGACGGTGCCGGCCTATGGGGTGGCTACGGCGAGTGCATGGCGTTGCTCCCGCGCACGAACCTGCATCGTGTGCCCGACGACATCCCGGCCGAAGAGCTCACGATGTTCGAGCCACTGGCGAACGCGGTGCACTGGGTGACGCGCGCCGGAGTCCAGCTCGGCGACACGGTGGTCGTGCAGGGTCCCGGCCATCAGGGGCTTGCCTGCTTGGTCGCCGCGCGCGCGGCCGGTGCAGCCCAGGTGATCGTGACGGGCACCGCCGCTGACGCGTCTCGCTTCGCCGCGGCGCGGGCGCTCGGAGCTGACGCGGTCATCGACGTCGAGGCCGAGGATCCGGTCAGCCGCGTGGGTGAGCTCACCGGTGGCCGGATGGCCGACGTGGTGATGGACATCGCGGCCGTGGCAACCGCCACCGTGGCGCTCGCCGTCCAGCTCGTGCGCAATCGCGGCACGATTTTGCTGGCCGGCCTCAAGCACTTCCAGCCGGTCGAAGGCTTGATCTCCGACCTCATCGTGTTCCGACAGCTGACCCTCGTCGGTGGTGCCGGGTACACACCCGCGTCGATGCGGGTCGCGGTCGACCTCATCGTTCGGGACGCGTTCAACCGTCACGCGCTCGTAGGTGACACCGTCACGCTCGACACGCTCGACGAGGGTCTGGCGCTGCTGGCGCGGTCGGTCGCGGAGCGAGACAGCGTCCACGTGTCGCTCGTACACCCCTGACAGCTCCTACTCCGGGAAGCCGTCCTGGATCCCGAGGTAGCGCTCGAGGTTGCGGTGCAGGCTGATGATGCGGCGCTCCTCGCGTGAAAGCGTGAGGTGGGTCAGCCCCAGTTGGTGCAGTCCACGTTGGGCGCGCCGGAGGTTGGCGATGTCCTGGTTGAACACCGCACCCAGATCCGCGGTCTCGGCATCGAGCGTGACGTCGATCGGCCGCGGGCCGCGGTCGGTGGCGCCGGCGGGGAGGCGAGGGCACGAGATGATGTCGAGGTAGCAGTCGTCGGGCGTCGTTCCTGGACGCGTCCGGATGCACGACAGGCTCTCGGCGAGGAACACCGGCGAGATGTTCGGGAAGCAGTTGTACTGGTGCAGGTCGGTCACCTGCTCGTCGGTGAACGCGCCAAGGTCGACGCCCTCACTCGCGCTCTTCTCGCGGATGAGTCGCGCCAGGAGCGTGCGCATCGACTCGCCGTCGTGGCGCTCCGGAACGGGGCCGGGATTGTCGGGGTCTGGCGCGCCCGCGCGGGCACCCTGGGTCGCGACGAACGACGCCCAGATCTCGTCGTCGGTCGCGCCATCGCGCAAGCGCGGGCTGGGGATGCCGTAGGGCTGGCCGAGCTTCCCGTGCCTCGGCCAGTCAGCTTGCGGTGAGTTCACGTCGTCGGTCGAGCAGAGCATCTGCCGGTGGATTCCCTGCACGTGGTACGTCTCGCTGAACGCGTCGATGCCCGTCTTCCAGTTGCACGGAAGCGGGACCGTCACGATCGCGCGGCACGCGAGCTCATCAGGACGCAAGAACGCGGCATCGTCGATGACCGGTGAGAGGAACTCCTCGAGCGGCTCGGCATCGAGATCGAGGTTCACGAACACGAGCGGACCCCAGGTGCCGACCTGGGCCTCGAAGAGGGGATAGTCGTCGTTGCGGAGCGCGCCGAAGCCCTTGCGTGATGGCACCTCGCGCAGGCGTCCGCTGAGGTCCCAGCACCACCGGTGGTAGTTGCACCGGATCTCGGTCATCCCGGTGCCCGAGCCGGCGCACAGCTCGTTGCCGCGGTGGCGGCACACGTTCTGGAACGCCCGCAGCTTGCTGTCTTGGCCTCGCACGAGCAGCACCGAGAGGGGGCCGCAGGTGTACTCGTACCAATCGCCGGGGTCGCGTACGTGGTCGATGGTGCACGCGACCTGCCAGACGTGGGGCCAGAGTCGCTCCAGTTCGAGCGCTGCGAACTCCGGCGACGTGTAACGCGCCGCCGGCACCTTCGTCGGGCCGGGTGCCTTCGCGAGGTCGCCGATCGTGCTGCCCGCGGGCGTCTCGTCGGTGAGCTCGCCTGGCATCGCGGGGGCGTTCCGCAGATCCCGGATGTCGGTCACGGCAAGAACCCTAGATTCCGGTCGCGCTCGCTCGACGCCCGGGTATCGGGCGTCGGCCGTCGGCACGCTCGGCTGCTCGTGGATTCCGGTCGCGCTCGCTCGACGCCCGGGTATCGGGCGTCGGCCGTCGGCACGCTCGGCTGCTCCTAGATTCACCCACCTCGTTCGAGAGACGGAGGTTGTGATGGGTGCACTGGACGACCGGGTTGCGGTCATCACGGGCGCCGGGCGCGGCATGGGGCGCGAGCACGCCCGCCTCTTCGCTGCAGAAGGCGCGAAGGTCGTGGTCAACGACACCGGCGCCGAGGCTGACGGCACCGGACACGACCCATCGATCGCAGCCACGGTCGTTGACGAAGTCCGCGCCGCCGGCGGCGAGGCAGTGGCGAGCGATCACGACGTGGCCACGATGGACGGTGCGGAGGCAGCGATCGGGCTCGCACTCGACACTTGGGGCCGCCTCGATGCAGTCGTGAACAACGCGGGCATCCTGCGCGACCGCATGTTCGTGAACATGACCGAAGACGAGTGGGACGCGGTGATCCGCGGTCACTTGCGCTCCCACTTCTGCGTCACCCGCACCGCCGCCGGTCATTGGCGTGACCGATCGAAGGCGGGCGAGGAGAACGCGGCGACCGTGGTGAACGTCTCGTCGACATCGGGGTTGCGCGGCGCGGTCGGACAGAGCAACTACGGCGCGGCCAAGGCGGGCATCGCCGCCCTCACCGTGATCCTGGCCGAGGAGCTCGGCCGCTACGGCGTGCGCGTGAACGCGATCGTGCCGGTGGCGCGCACCCGCATGACTGAGGATGTCGCTGGCATCGCCGAGATGGTTCGAGCGCCTGACGATCCGGCGGCCTTCGACGTGTTCCACCCAGCCAACGTCTCGCCCCTGGTGGCCTGGCTCTCCAGCGCTGGATGCACCGTCACCGGTCACGTCTACCTGGTGCGGGGTGGTGAGGTCCGACGCTTCGACGGGTGGCACGACGACGACGCAGTGCAGCGGGACGAGCGCTGGAGCGTGGCCGACCTCGGCGTGGCGGTCGGGGAGCTCGGGTGAACGAGCGTTTTCCCAGGCTCAGGTGCAAGGGGTGCTATTGCAACGCGTTTCATTTCGGGGCAAGAATGCGCCGCGGACAGGCTCGGCCCGTGGAGGTTCGAGCCCAACAAGGGGGGACTGGTGAGACGACTTCGCGGGATGGTGGTCGGGATCGTCGCGGTGCTGGTTGGCGCACTCGTGTCGCCGACGCTGGCCGGAGCACACGGCGACGAGGCGCTCGAGGCGACCGACATCGGTGTCACCGAGACGACCATCACGGTCACCGTTGTCGCGGCCATCGAGATCCCGGGCTTCCCCGGGCTGTTCCAGGGCGTCCACGACGGTGTGGACGCTTGGGCTGAGTACATCAACAACAGCTGCAAGCCCGCGAACACCTGTGTTGCGGGACGCGAGATCGTGGTCAAGCACGCGGATCCGAAGCTCAGCGGTGATGCCGCCCGAGCCGCGTTCCGTCAGGCCTGCTCCGACAGCTTCGCCCTGATCGGCACGGGCGTACTGCTCCTCCAGAACTTCGATGACATCACGCAGTGTGCCGACCAGGCGGGTGCCATCACGGGCCTGCCCGACTTCGCAGTCGTGCTCACCGAACCGAACGAGATCTGCTCCGGGGTGTCGTTCGCCGTGAACCCTGCCGCACTTCACTGCGACACGTTGGACTCGCCCACCAAGACCTACACGGTGAGCGCTGGACCGGCCGAGTACTACGTGAAGAAGTTCGGGAAGGACCTGAAGGGCGCCATGCTCTTCCCGGCCGACAGCGCGTCGGCGAAGAGCTCGCAAGTGCCTATCTTCCGCGCCCTGGGTGAGCTCGGGATCGAGAACGTGTACGAGGAGGACGTATCGGCGCTTGCGCAGCAGAGTGCATACACCTCGGTCGTGGCGGCGATGCGGGATGCCGGCGTCACGTACGCCCGAAGCGGCCTCGCCTTCGACAGCACGGTGAAGATGCGCACCGAGGCCGCCAGCCAGGGCATCGACATGACCGTGTGGGACTGCTCGCTCCAGTGCTACGACGAGGGGCTGGTGGCTCCCGAGAACGTCGACATCGTCGAGGGCCAGTACGTGTACACGCCCTTCCTGCCCTTCCTCGGGAAGAACTCCGAAGCCAAGACCAACAAGATGCTTCGGAACTTCCTGAAGTTCACGGACAAGACCGACGGCTTCGCCATCCAGGGCTTCTCGGCCGGGTTGTTCTTCGGGGAAGCAGTTGCCGCGGCCACGGCTGACAGCAACAACGACCTCACTCGCGCGAACCTGCTCGAGGGAGCCGAGACCGTCACCGAGTTCGATGCGGGCGGCATGATCGTGCCGACGAACGTGGGTGGTCGTGAGTCGAGTGGCTGCTTCGTCCTGATGCAGGTGAGGAACGGCGAGTTCGTGCGTGTGCACCCGAAGAAGAAGGGCACGTTCGACTGCAAGACCGAGGCGCAGACGATCGACGTCGAAGCCTCATAGTCTCGACGAGACAAGTGTTTGGGTGACGGGTCGCCGGGTGCAAGCCCGGCGACCCGTTCATCTGGCGGGATCATCAAGCGATGAGCGACGGGGGAGATCGGCGCGTGGCTGCCATCGTTGAGCGCGTGACGGGTCGTCAGCACCGCTCGACGTTGTTCGCGGGTCTGGCCGTCACTGCATTCCTCGTCTTCTTCGCCAACGAGTTCTGGCGCCCCGGCCAGTCCATTGGCAGCGACGACATCATCCGATTCCTTGTGATCGCGATCGTCTACGCGTCGATCTATGCGATCGCGGCCGCCGGTCTGGTCGTCACCTATACGACCTCGGGCATCTTCAACTTCGCGCAGGGGGCGATGGGGATGTTCTTCGCCTTCATCTACTGGCAGATGAAGGCGGGCACGGAATCCGGCGGGTGGGGACTTCCCGCGGTTCCTTCGTTGATCATCGTCATCTTCGTGATCGCGCCGGTGCTCGGAGCACTCATTGAGCGGTTGATCATGCGCGGGCTCGCCGACGCGCCGCTCGTGGCGAAGCTCGTGGCGACGATCGGTCTGCTCGCCTTCTTCATCGGACTGGCCGACATCATCTGGTCGCGAACCACCTACCGAACGATCGGCACCTTCTTCGGGCAGTCGGGGATCTCGATCCCGTCCCTCGCGTCCAGCGCGCAAGTCGACGAGACCTTCGTCCAGTGGTGGCGGATCATCACGATCGTCATTGGCATTGCCATCGCAATCCTGCTGCGCATGCTCTTCTACCGGACACGCATCGGCATCGCGATGCGGGCGGTGGTGGACAACCGGGAGCTCGCCGCACTGAATGGCGCCAACCCCGGACGAGTGTCGATGGCGGCGTGGGCGGTTGGTGCATCGATGGCCGCGATCGCGGGCATCCTGATCGCCCAGGCGTTCACGAGCTTCGACTCGCAGGTGCTGACGCTGTTCATCATCGAAGCATTCGCGGCCGCGATCATTGGACGACTCCGCAGCCTGCCGATGACGCTCGTCGGTGGTCTGGTGATCGGCCTCGCCTTGTCGTTCAAGGAGTCGTTCCTCGCGTTCGATGGTCGATGGGAGTCGATCGGGCGACAAGGCGTGATCCCCGGGATCATCTTGTTCGCGGCGCTGCTGTTCCTCCCTCAGGCGCGTATCGAAGGACGAAAGCTGGCGAAGGCGGTCGCCGCGCGGGTCCCGAGCATGCGGTCGGCAACCGTCGGCTTTGTGATCTTCTGGCTCGTCGTCGTGGTTGTGTGCGCGTTGATGGGCGACAGCTCGAGCCTGATCCACATCGAGGCCGGTGTGGTGATCGCGTTCATCATGTTGTCGCTCGTGCCGCTCACGGGTTGGGCTGGTCAGATCTCCTTCGCGCAGGTCACCTTCGCGGGCTTCGGCGCGTGGGCCGGCTACGAGTTCTCGCACTCGGGTGGAGCCGCGTTCGGCCTCGACTTCTTCCCAGCGGGCAGCCCGCTCGCACTGGTGATGGCGGTCGTCGTCGCGGTGCCGATCGGGCTGTTGATGGCGCTTCCCGCGCTCCGGCTGCACGGGCTGTATCTGGCGTTGGCGTCGATGGCGTTCGCGCTGATGGCGCCGGTGATCTTCTACCAGCCCGAGGTGTTCAGCAACACCGGTGTGGAGATCGACAACTTCGAGATCTTCGGTGGGACGTTCGGGAGGCCGTTCGAGTTCCTCGGCATCCACTTCGGGCAAGACGCCGCTTTGACGATGTTCACCGCCGCGCTGTTCGGGTTGGTGGGCATCGGTGTCGTCGCGCTTCGCCGAGGTTCGTTCGGTCGACGACTCATCGCGATGCGCGACAGCGAAGCCGCATGTGCGACGCTCGGTGTGAACCTCAGGACGACCAAGCTCGCCGTGTTCGGTCTCTCCGCGGGCATCGCCGGCATGGGTGGCGCGCTGTTCGGCATCCACGTCGGCAACGTCGACGCCACCAGTTGGCACCTGCTCACGGGCTTGGACGGCGCGGGGCTGGCACTGCTGCTGCTGATGGTCGTGGGTGGTGTCGGCGTCGCGAGCGGTGCCGTGTTCGGGGCCAGCACGCTCCAGATCTTCACGAAGTTCCTGCCGACGGTCTGGTTCCCGACGTCGAAGATCATCAACTACTGGTCGAAGGTCGGTCCTGGTCTCGCCGGCATCGGGATCGCTCGCCAACCCGAAGGCGTCATTCCTCAGGTCGGGCACGACTTGCGCGAGAAGAAGCGCCTTCGTGAGGCCAAGAAGAAGCGTGAGAGCTCAGATTCGCCGACGACACCAGCGCCGGCGGAGGCCTCCTGATGGCTCTGCTCGAGACCGTCGACATCTCGGTGCGCTTCGGAGGACTGCAAGCGCTTGATGGCGTGTCGATCGGGGTGGAGAGCGGTCGGGTGACCGGGCTCATCGGGCCGAACGGGGCTGGCAAGACCACACTCTTCAACGTCATCACGGGGCTCCAGGCTCCGACCAGTGGCCGCGTGGTCCTCGATGAGAGCGATCTCACGTTCGAGAAGCCCCACAAGCGAGCGCGCTCGGGGATCGGCCGCACGTTCCAACGACTCGAGACCTTTGGCGCTCTGACGGTGCGAGAGAACGTGCTCGTGGCCGCCGAGATGCGCAAGGGATGGTCGCGAGAGCGCTTCGACGTCCACGGTCTCGTCGAGGAGATCATCGAGCGCGTCAACCTCACCTCGGTCGCGGCTGAGCGGGTCGACCAGCTGCCGACCGGTACGGCCAGGCTCGTGGAGCTGGCTCGGGCACTCGCAGCCAAGCCGCGGGTGCTGCTCCTCGACGAGCCGTCAGCCGGCCTCAACGAAACCGAGACCGGCACGCTTGGCGCGTTGCTCAACGAGCTCGCGAGCACAGGGCTCGGAGTGCTGCTCGTCGAGCACGACATGAGCTTCGTGATGGGAACCTGTCAGTACATCCATGTGCTCGACTTCGGTCGGCTCATCGCCGCGGGTGATCCGGCGACGGTCCAGCGGGACGAAGGCGTGCGGGCTGCCTACCTCGGTTCGGAGCGCGACGAGCGCCCGGCTGCGCCGCCCAAGCTCACGATCACCTCGGACAAAGCGTCGGGAGCGCCGGCGATCGACACCACGAACGCGATGTTCGCGCTGGATGGCATCACCGCGGGCTACGGCACGATCGACGTGCTCGAGGGTGTCGACCTCGCGGTCATGCCCGGTCGCGTGTTCGCGCTGCTCGGACCGAATGGCGCCGGGAAGTCGACCACGCTGAAGGTGGCGAGCGGTCAGATCAAGCCCACGCACGGCCGAGTGATGTTCGAGGGCCAAGACGTCACGGCCACCAAGGCCGACGAGCTGGCGCGCCGGGGTGTGTGCCTGGTCCCTGAGGGCCGGGGCATCTTCCCGAACCTGACCGTGCTCGAGAACCTGCGCATGGCCACCTTCAGCGGCACGCCGTACCAAGAGGTGCTCGACCGGTCCTTCGAGCGGTTCCCGCGCTTGTCCGAGCGGAGCAAACAGGTGGCGGGGACCCTGTCGGGCGGGGAGCAACAGATGCTCTCGATGGCACGCGGGCTCGCAATCAATCCCAAAGTCCTGCTGCTCGACGAGCTCTCCATGGGCCTTGCGCCGCTGATCGTCGAAGAGCTGTACGGGGTGGTGAAGCGCATCGCCGAAGACGATGTGTCGATCCTCGTCGTCGAGCAGTTCGCGCACGAAGTGCTGGGTGTGGCGGACGTGGCTGCGATCATGCTGCACGGTCGGGTCACGTACCGCGGCGACCCCGCGGAGGTAGGTGCCGCCCTCGAGGCCGCCTACCTCGGTGGCACGGTCGCGTAGCGCGGGAGCGCGATCACCGCGTACACGAGGCACACGCTTGCTCCGATCTGAAGCGTGAGTGGCGCGCCGCCCAAGTCGGCGACGGTGCCCATCCAGATGCCACCGATGGGGATCAGTCCCGCCCACGTCAACGTGAAGAGGCCGGAGAGCCGGCCGCGCTTCTCGTCTTCGGCGAGCTCCTGGAGCACCGTGTTGAGAGATGTCGTGATGGAGAAGTAGCAGAACCCCACGAAGCAGTTCAGGACGAGCGCGAGCTCCCACGAGCGAGCAAACGTGAAGCCGAGCGCCGCGACCCCGAACGCGAAGGTCCAGATGAGCGCGCCTCGCAACGTCGGCCCTGCCTTTCGGAGCCCGACGGCGAGCGCGCCCACGAGTGCGCCGACACCCGATGCAATGACGAGCATCGTGAAGTCGTTCTTCGGCCGGTCGAACACCTCGGTGGTGAACACCGGATAGAGCGCGACGTACGCGATCCCGAACACCGAGAGCACCGACATCGAGATCAGCACGCCGAGCGCGGGAGATCGTTCCCTGGCGTAGCGAAGGCCTTCCTTCCACTGCTCCCACGCTCCGTGGTGCTCAGTTGGATCCTGGCGGCGCGAGATCTTGATGGGCACGAGGAGCGCGACCGTGACGATGTTCACGGCGGCGTATGCCGTGAACGCCCAGCCCGGCCCCGCCGCCGAGAGGATGAGCGCACCAATCGCGGGGCCGAGGATGCGGTTGAGGTTGTTGCCGGCCGCGAGAAGTGAGATGGCGCTGGCGAGGTCCGCGCTCGGGACGGCGTTCGCGGTGATCGCCTGTTGCGCTGGCGCGAGGAACGCGAACAGCGTGCCCAGCACGAACCCGAACCCCGCGAGCAGCCCCCGACTCTCGACACCGGCATGGAGCAGGATCGCGAGAGCGGACGCGGCGACCCCGATGAGGAACCGGGTGATGACGAGCAACCGCTTGCGGTCGACCCGATCCGCCACCACGCCGGCCGGTGGTGCGAAGAGCAGCATCGGGATGAACGTCGCGAAGAAGAGGAAGCCCTGCCAGAACGCCGACTTGTGGGTGACGTCCTGCATCTCCGACTGCAACGTGATGTGCGAGAACCAAAAGCCGAGGTCTCCGATCGATGTCGCGGTGAAGAGCAGCCGGAACTCGCGGTGTGAGAACGCACGGAAGAGCTGTGATCGCTCGACCCTCGGGATGGCCTCGCCAACCCGAGGTCCAGGAAGGCCTGCTTCCTCCTCGGGAATGGCGGGGATGACGTCAGCCATATGCGGTCGCTCGTTGCGAGCCGGGGTACCCGGCCCGCGGGCACTCGCTCCCTCGGCGAGCTCCCGCCGCTCCCTCCGCTCCCTCCGGTCGCTCTGGGAGCCGCATCAAGGTTCGTAGGTGCCGTCGTCGCGCTGCACCCAGCCCGACGCGGCGTTGCTGCCGCCGTCGACGTGCAGGGTTGTCCCCGTCATGAATCGCGACAGGTCGCTGGCAAGGAAGACGATGGGTCCGGCGCAGTCGTTGCCACCGCCCCATCCGAGTGGCACCTTGCGGCCGTAGGCCTCCTTGCTGCTTCCCACGGCCTCAGCGTTGGCCTCGTCGCCCGGCGTTGAGATGGCATCGGGCGCGATCGCGTTGACGCGGATCCGCTTCTGCGCGAGCTCCAACGCAAGGGTCTTGGTGAGGCTCTCGACGGCTGCCTTCATCGCTGCATACACACCGAAGCCAGGCGCGGCACGGTGGGCCTCGATCGACGTGATGTTGATGATCGAGCCACCGTCACGCATGTGGGGCACGCAGCCGCGCACGAAGTGTGTGACGCTGGTGAAGTTCTCGTCGATGAGCGCGCCCTGACCCTTGGCGTTCACGTCGAGGACCGCGGCGTAGAAGCCACCACCAGCGTTGTTCACGAGCACATCGATGCGGCCGTACGTCGACGTCACGACGCTCAACCACGCGTCCACCATGTCGCCGTGACGGACGTCGAGCTCACCGATGACGCACCGGCGGCCCGCGGCTTCGATGGCGCTCTTCGTGCGAGCCATCCCTTCGGCATCGCGATCGCAGATCGCCAGGTCGGCGCCGAAGTTCGCGAGCGCGATCGCGGCGGCCGCACCGATGCCCTGTGCGGCTCCCGTCACGAGCGCGACCTTGCCCTCGAGCGATGCGGCCTCGGGTCCGACCATCGGAGCACCCTACAAGCGGTCCCTTGGCACCCTGGAGTAGCGAGCCGTAGCCTGAGCGGGTGACGCGGTCCGACAACACAGCCGTTCCCGACTATCCGGCGCAGTTGCGCCTCGATGATCGGCGGTTCGTGGTGATCGGTGCCGGGCAGGGCATCGGCCGCCAAGCCGCGCACGCGCTCGCAACCGTCGGCGCCCAGACCTTCTGCATCGACGTCGACGAGCATCTCGCACAGGAGATCGCTGCTGAAGTTGGTGGTACAGCTGGAGTCGGCGATGCCACCAAGCGCGCCGATGCGAAGCGTCTCTTCGAGGAAGCGGAGACGGCACTCGGTGGGATCAACGGCGTCGTCGACATCATCGGGATGTCGCACTACGACGCGCTGGTCGACCTGTCCGACGAGGAATGGGACTGGCACTTTGACATCGTGCTGCGCCACGCATTCCTGGCGATGCAGATCGGGGGCCGCGCCCTCGCTCGCAACGGCGGAGGAGCCATGACGTTCGTGGCGTCGGTGTCGGGCATCACCTCGGCGCCCAACCACGGCGCTTACGGCGCAGCCAAGGCTGGGCTGATGTCGCTGGTGCGCACAGCGGCGGTGGAGCTCGGGCCCGACAACGTGCGGGTCAATGCGGTGGCACCAGGAGTGGTGTGGACCCCTCGCATCTCCGGGTTCCTCGGCGAAGAGGGGCGTGAGCGCAACAAGGCCAACACCCCGCTCCGGCGCGTCGCGCAGCCTTCCGACATCGCCGCGGCCATCCTCTTCCTCTCGTCCGACCTGTCGTCCTTCGTCACCGGCCACACGCTGGTGGTCGACGGCGGCGTCGGCGCCAAGTTCCCGTACCCGATGGCAGAGCAGGTCTAGGGAGAGAACGTGTACGTCCAGATCGACCTCGCCCCGCACCCCCCGGTCGTCACACTCGAAGACCCGAACAACACCAAGCAGTTCCATGTCGCGGTCATGAACGGCACCACCCCAGAAGCCGACTTCGGCCTCATCTTCGGCGCGCTCGTCGACGCCGCCGCCGGCCGCCTAGAAGGCGACGACGCCTACATCACCATCGACGCAGTGCGCCGCATGGCAAGAGACCGCGTGCAAGAAGACTGGAACGAAGAGTTCGACGCAATGCTGTCCTTTGCAAAGAAAAAGGGTTGGCTAGACGAAGGCAGCAACGCGATCAAAGCCCACATCGAACGTCCCTGAAGATCTTGTTGCTCAGCGACGCAACCAAGACTGCGGCGTTCAGAGCAGCGTGGTCAGCACCTCGGGGGAGTCTTCGCCGACGAGGACGGTGTCGCCGACGAGCACCGGGTCGCTCCAGTTCTCGATGAACAGCACGATCCCCGGCTCCAATCGATCTCCGTCAGCCATCTCCTCGTGCCCGATCCCGACTCCCTCGACGGTCGCGCCGGTCGCACGTAGGTCGCCCACGTTCGCGCCGTCGACCGCGAGAGCGATCGTTGTTGCGTGCGCTGACGGGATCTCGGGGACCTCGGCTTCGCACCCCAGGGTGCGGGCGATGGCGCCTTCCCAGCCGTCGCGCAGCACCCCGACGCGCACGTGCACCAGATCGCCGGCCTTGATTGCGCGGTCGGTCGGCATCGCCCGGGGTGGCTTGCCGGCGTCGGCGACTGAGAACGTCCCTTCGAAGGATGGCGTGCGGGAACCCCGGACCGCCATGCGCTCCTCGAATGCTCCCTTGAGCTCCTGCTCCGTGACACCGAGCTTCAGGGCTTCGGTCACCGCGCTGAACGCGGCTTGCACGGTTTCCACGGCCGCGCGGATCGCATCGACGTCCTCGTCGCTCTTGGCTTGACGCACCTCCCGGAGCAGCGTCTCGCCGTCGACGATCTGAACGTCGGGGAGCATCCCCTTGATCAGCTGATCGAACAGTGGTGTGAGACCGTCCACGCCGATCGTGCGGGCATCGGCGACGCCTTCGATCTGCGTGATGCCGCCGAGGATGTTCATCGGGTTCCACGAGATCGGATACAGGTTCTTGGGCGGGACGTCTGGGGGGATGCCATCGTCGGTGATGCTCAGCATGTGCACGGCGCCGGTCTCGCGCACGACGACGCATCCGGGCGCGAAGGCGCGTGACCCTGCCACCGACAGGCGATCTGCCATCGTGACGTAGCGACTGTTCGACTCGCGACCCAGCAGCAGCACGTCGAAACCGGCGTCGGCCATGGCGTCGAGCACGCGCTCGAGGTGCGGGTTCACTCCCACTCCGCCCATGACAGCGACGACAGGATCTCGTAGCCCGCGTCCGTGATGGCGATCACCTCTTCGGCGCGGAAGCCGCCGTGCCCGTCTTCCCAGATCACCGGCTCCAACACCATCACCATCCCCGGCGCGAGAACGGTCGTCTCATCGAACTCGTTGCCGAGGTCGGTACCGAGGAACGGCATCTCCGCACTGTCGGTGCCGATCCCATGGGCGAGGTAGAAGTGCGGCAGCCACGGACGGCGATCTCGGCGCACCTCTTCGGCGGCACGCGTCAGATCCCGTGCGCTTGCACCCGGCTTGGTGGCCTCGAGCACGACGCTGATCAGGTCGCGCCACTGCCGGCACTGCGAGCGCTGACGGTCGTCAGGGTCGCGACCGACGACCCAGGTGTGCCCGAAGTCGGATTGGTAGCCCTCGTATGCGATGCCGTTGTCGACCCACACGAGGTCGCCATCTTCGAGCGGCGCGTCCTTCGTGACCGTGGGGAAGACGACGTCACCGGTCGCGGTGTACGGGCCCTCCTTCACCGAGAGCGGCATGACCTGCCAGATCGGGTCGACCGAGTTGCCAGTTGCGCCGAGCTCGAAGATGTGGCGGAGGAAGCGGCCGGTGACTTCCGTGCCGCGCGTCCCGGGAGTGACTGTCGGACGCACCGCTTCGATCGCCGCTTCGTTGATCTGACTGGCCCGGCGGATGCACTCAAGCTCGTCGGCGGTCTTCATCACCTTCGCGGCAGACAGGACCATCGTCGCGTCGGCGAGCTGGTGACCTTCGAGTACGGCGTACAGCGGCATCGTGAACTCGTCGATCGCAACGGTCCCACTAGGGAGCGCGTCCAGCAGCTGACGGGCACCCTCTTCCCACTCCAGGGACAATCCCGGGTGCACGTGGTCGGAAGGCAGCTCGTCGGGGGCACCTTCCGGGAACCAGGTCCATACGTGTGGCGGTGCGTCGTCGGCGGTGATGATCGCAACCGATCGGCGATGAATGGCACGAGCCTGGTCGGCGGCCGGCACGCGCACACCGGCGGCGTACGTGACGTTCGCCTGCCCGAGGAGCACGAGCGCGTCGACGCCTTGCGCGTGCATCTGCTCGACGAGCTTCGCTCGGCGCTCGCGCCGCATGCGCGCGAGGTCGAGTGGCGCGTCGAAACCAAGCGCGGCGCTCAACTGGCGAGCGTGAGGTCGTAGGCCGCGATCGCGCTCTCGCCCAACACCTTGCGCCGGTCAGCTTCGGCCAACGGCTCGACTGCCTCCTGTACCTCCTTCACGATGCCGGGGTGGTACTCGGGATGCGGGTAGTCCGACGCCCAGATCACGCGGTCGGCACCTAGGAACTCGGCGCACGCGGCGAGGTTCCACTCCTCGGGCTCGAAGCTCACCCAGCACTGCCGCTTGAAGTACTCACTGGGCAACAGGCTGAGCCAGCGCTTCTCGAGGGGGAACGCCTTCACCTGTTCGTCCATCCGCTCGAGCTGCGTCGGCACCCAGCCGCCGCCGGCCTCGAGCAGGATGAAGCCGAGCTTCGGGAAGCGCTCGCAGACGCCACCCATCGTGATGCGCCCGAGCGTGACGATCATGTCTGCGGCGTTGCCGACGGCTTGACCGAGACCCGAGCCACCGTGGATCTCGGTCATCGCCATGTTCGTGACCATCATGTTCTCGCTCTCCATGACGAGCCCGAACTTGCGGCATGCGCCAGGGGTGTCGACGTGCACGCCGGGATGGAAGCCCACCGGCACGCCGAGCTCCTGGCACGTGGCCCAGAACGGGTCGTAGACGGAGTGGTTGAGCGGAAGCTCGGTGCCCAGCTCATCGATGATGTACGCCGACGGGCGAATGAAGATGCCGCGCAGCCCGAGCTCGCCGACGGCGCGCTGCGCCTCCGCGATCGCGCGGTCGACGTCTTGTAACGGGACGCCGGCCATCCCGAACAACCGGGTCGGGTAGGCCGAGCAGTACTCGGCGATCCAGTCGTTGTAGGCGCGGATGCAGTCGGCGACGAACTCATGGTCCTGCAGCGCCGGGATGGGATCGATCGGTCCGAAGAACATCGCCTGGGACGGGTAGAGCACGGCCGCGTCGATGCCTTCGGCGTCCATGTCGGCGATGCGCGCGTGCGGGTCGTAGCCGCCGGGCACGCGCAGGCTCTGGGTGAGGTCGAAGAACTCCTTGGCCGTCATGCCAACCGCGGCGGCCATCTGGTCCTGGAGCTCGCGCCCCCCGCCGCGTACGACCCCGCCGGTGTAGGTGGTCTCGTAGACCTCGTCCTCGGTGACCTTGCGCGGGATCCAGTCGCCCCAACGCTTCGCGTCCATGCGCTCGGTCCAGAGGTCTTCGGGCTCCATGACGTGACCGTCACCGTCGACGACCGAGCCGTTGCTGCTCATCGCGTCCCCCTCATCACCATTGGCTCACTCACTGCGGGCCGGGATACCCGGCCCGCGGGCGTTCGTTCCCCGTGTTTCCAGAATCGTGGTGGGGGACGGCTAGCGATGCAAGTGCGGAGCGACGTCCCGGTGGAAGGCGTCCATCTGGTCCAGAAGCTCCTGGAGCGAGCGGTTCCGGAAGCGGATCTGCAGGTGGCTGACGCCCATCGCGCCGAACTCGTTGAGCCGCTCGACGAGGTGGTCCGGTGAGCCCGAGAGCGTCGTGTCACCGACATCCCAACCGGGCTCGCCGATGTACAGGAACTCGGTGATCGTGCCGAGGTCGATCGGGTCGTCGCCGCGGGTCTGCTTGCGGTGCTCCAGGAGGAATGCGATCTGCCCGGGCATGTCGGCTCGCGGTGTGCCCTGTGGCAGCCAGCCGTCGCCGCGCTCCGCGGCCCGGCGGAGCGACGGCTTGGCCGAGCCTCCGACCCAGATCGGCAGCGGGCGTTGCCGCGGCCGCGGTGCCATGCCTCCGTCGTGCAGATGACCCCAGTACCGCGTCTCGACGTCGGGGTACTCATCGGTGAACGCGGCGCGCACGACATCGATCGCAGCGTCGGTGACCTTGCCGCGGTCCTTGAAGTCGAGCCCGAGCAGCTCGAACTCGCCCTGGAGGTGACCCGCACCGACGCCGAGGATGGCGCGACCACCCGACAGCTCGTCGAGCGTCATGAACGCCTTCGCCGTCTGGAGCGGATGGCGGTAGCTGAGGATGTAGACGTGTGACATCACCCGCACGTTGCGGGTGAGTGCGGCGATCCAGCCGAGCGTCGCGATCGTCTCGTACCATGTGGTCTGCATGTGCGCGTCGAGCGGCTTCGTCACGGCCAGGTGGTCACACACCGCCACGTAGAAGAAGCCGGTCTCGTCGGCCTTCCTGACGATGGCGGCGAGCTCGGCCGCGCCCGCGTCGGCCTCCCAGTCCTCGACGAACGTCTTGGACTTGGCCTGGACCTGGAGCTGCATCCCGTAGACGAGCTGGCCGTCCGGGACGATCGTTGTCATGCAGTCTCCAGACCAGCGCGCATCGCTTCGAACGCGACCTTCTGGGCGTCCTTGGCGCCGTCGAGCACGAGGTGCATGTTGAAGAACCCGTGGAACATCCCCGGCGCTCGGTACATCGTGACCGGCACACCCGCTGCTTCCAGCACGGATGCGTAGTGCTCGCCCTCGTCACGGAGCAGATCCATCTCGGCGGTGACGATGCACGCTGGCGGGAGCCCCGCGAGCGACTCCGCGACGTGCGGGGAGCAGTACGGCTCGGCCCCGGTGGTGTCGTCGCGCACGTACATCTCGCGATACCACTCCATCTGCTTCAACACGAGGAAGTAGCCCTCGGCATTCTCGGTGCGTGACGGGCGCTCGTTGCGCGTCGAGGTCGAGTCGATGACCGGGTACACCAACAGCTGGTACGCGAGCGACGGGCCGCTGCGGTCTCGGGCCATCTGCGCGACGACGGCCGCGATGTTTCCGCCCGCGCTGTCGCCCGCCACCGCGATGCGACTGGGGTCGATGCCCAGCTCGTTCGCATGGGACGTCACCCACTCGAGCGCGGCATAGCCGTCGTCGACAGCAGCCGGGTACGGGTGCTCGGGCGCCAACCGGTAGTCGACCGACACCACGACGGCGTTGACGGCGTTCGCCAGGCGGCGGCACGCGCCGTCGTGAGAGTCGAGCCCGCAGATCACCCACCCGCCGCCGTGGAAGTAGACGGTGCCGGGCAGCGGATCGTGCGGGTGTGTCATCGGGCGATAGATGCGCACCGGTAGGTCGCCCGTCGGGCCGGGGATGGCGCGGTCCTCGCACGCCGCGATCTCCTCAGTGATCGGCACCTTCGGGAGCGCCTCGAGCCGGGCGCGCAGCGCGGCCGCGTCTTCTCCGGCTTCGGGAAGCCGCGGGAAGCTTGCTTCCATCAGCTCGATGATCGGGGCAGCGGCAGGGTCAAGCGGCATGCGCGCAGGGTAACGCCGTCCCTGACGATGCGTCAGGTGCCCCGGGTAGCGTGACCCCGTGAGGGCTGACGAGCGCTGGACGAGCATCCCCGGCCTCGTGCAGGCCCGCGCCGCCGGCTTCGGTGACCAGGAAGCACTCGTTGATGAGGACGGCGCGGTGCGCATGTCCTTCGCCGAGCTCGGTGGGTTCATGGTGCGGTCGACGCGCGCCGCGATGGCCGCGGGGCTCCAGCCCGGGGACCGAGCCGCGGTCTGGGCGCCCAACATCCACCAGTGGATCGGGGCTGCGTTGGGGATCCTCGGCGCGGGCGGCGTGCTCGTTCCCATCAACACCCGCTTCAAAGGGAGCGAGGCCGCCTACGTGCTTGGCAAGTCGCGGGCGCGCATGCTCTTCACCGTCACCGACTTCCTCGACACCGACTACGTCGCGATGCTGCGCGAGGCCGGCGACGAGCTCCCGGACCTCGAACAGATCGTCGTGCTGCGCGGCGACGTGCCCGACAGCACGACCGCGGCACTCGACTACCTCGCTGCCGGCGACTCCGTGACGGAAGACGCGGCCCAGTCGCGGATCGACTCGGTCGGCAGTGACGACCTCTCCGACATCATCTTCACGTCGGGAACGACCGGGCGCCCCAAGGGTGCGATGGTCACCCACGGGCAGTCGTTGCGCGTCTACGAAGCCTGGACCGATGTGATCGGCCTGCGTGAAGGCGACCGCTACCTGATCATGAACCCGTTCTTCCACACGTTCGGGTACAAGGCGGGCTGGATGTCGTGCATCATGCGTGGCGCCACGATCGTCCCGTTCCAGGTGTTCGACGTGCCGAAGGTGCTCGAGATGGTCGAAAAGGAGCACATCACCGTGCTCCCCGGCCCGCCCACGTTGCTCCAGGGCATCCTCGACTTCCCCGACCGCGAAACGTACGACCTCTCGTCGTTGCGGCTCACCGTCACCGGCGCCGCCGCGGTGCCCGTCAAGCTCGTCGAGCGATTGCGAGACGAGATGACGTTCGAGACGATCATCACCGGCTACGGGCTGACCGAGTCGACAGGCACGACGGCGATGTGCCGTCACGACGACGATCCCGAGACCATCGCCAACTGGTCGGGCCGCGCGATTTCCGACACCGAGGTGCGCGTCGTCGACGACGACGGCAACGAAGTCCCGCGCATGCAGCCGGGCGAGGTCGTGACTCGCGGCTACCACGTGATGCAGGGGTATTTCGAGGATCCCGAGGCGACCGCGGCTGCGATCGACGCCGACGGCTGGCTGCACACCGGTGACATCGCCGTGATGGACGACCGCGGCTACGTGCGCATCACGGACCGCAAGAAGGACATGTTCATCGTCGGAGGCTTCAACGCGTACCCGGCCGAGATCGAGAACCTCCTCATGGTGAACGACGCCATCGCGCAGGTCGCCGTGGTGGGCGTTCCCGACGACCGCATGGGGGAGGTCGGCTTCGCGTTCGTGGTCCCGCGTCCCGGCGTCACCGTCGATCCCGAGGAGCTGAGCGCCTGGGCTCGCGAGCACATGGCGAACTACAAGGTCCCGCGCTTCGTCGAGGTGGTGGAGGCGCTCCCGCTGAACGCCAGCGGCAAGGTGCTCAAGTACGAGCTCAGGGCCCGGGCCGCGGCGTCACTGGGCCCGGTTGCTGGCTAGTTTGCGCCGGTCCATGGACGACGGGGGACGGCCTTGGGGGGGGTGACCTGCCGATCGGCACGATCGCGGCGCGCCCGCGTCCTGAGCGGCGCGGCGCTCGCGCTCGCCCTCCTCTCGATCGCCGCGCCCGCGTCGGCGGGCACCGAGGAGCCGGCCGGTGACGAGCCCGCGAGCGAGGAGACGATCAACGCCCGCCTCATCGACCAGCGGGGCAAGCAAGACAAGCCGGTCGAGGGGGTCACCGTCGTCGTCGAGCAGGGCGGCGACGAGATCGGCCAAGCCGAGTCGGACGCCGACGGTCTCGCGATCATCCCCGTGCCCGGCCCCGGGAAGTACTCGGTCCGAGTCGATCCGACGACGTTCCCGAAGGGTCTCGGGCTGACCGACGCGGCCCAAGAGGAGCTGCCGAACGTCCAGGTGTTCGCAGGTCGGCCGAAGTTCGTGATCTTCGGGTTCGGCGAGCGACTCGACACCGGCAAGACCGGGTTCGAGCGCGTCCTCAACCTCGCAGCCAGTGGGCTGCGGGTCGGGCTCATCGTCGCCGTCGCCGCAGTCGGGCTGTCGCTGGTGTTCGGAACGACGGGACTCATCAACTTCGCGCATGGTGAGCTGCTCACCTTCGGTGGTGTCGTTGCGTGGTACCTGAGTGCGAGCGACGGAGGGCTCGGCATCACGCTGGTCGTGGCCGGGATCCTGGCTGTCATCCTCGGCGCCGGATTCGGCGCCGCGCTGGAGCGGGGTGTGTGGCGTCCGCTGCGGGGGCGGCGGGTCGGCAACATCAGCTTGCTCGTCGTCTCGATCGGGCTCGCACTGTTCCTGCGCAACTTCATCCAGGTGATCTTCGGATCGAGCCCACGTCCCTACGAGCAGTACGCGACGCAAGACCCCTGGCACATCGGGCCGATCGACATCCTCCCCAAGAACGCCATCGCGATCGTCATCTGCGTCGTGGTGCTGGTGACGGTGGCGCTGCTCCTCCTCAGAACCCGTCTCGGGACCGCGCTGCGCGCGGTCACCGACAACGCCGAGCTCTCGGAGTCGAGCGGCATCGACGTGCAGCGGGTGATCATGGCCGCCTGGATCAGCTGTGGCGCGCTGGCCGCCCTCGCCGGTGTGCTGCTCGGCGTGACGCAGTCCGTCGACTGGGACATGGGCGAGAACTTCTTGCTCCTCATCTTCGCGGCGATGATCGTCGGTGGGCTCGGATCCCCGTTCGGCGCCATGGTCGGTGGGATGGTCCTCGGCGTCGCGTTCGAAGCGAGCACGTACTGGGTGCCGGTCGACTTCAAGAAGGCGATGTACCTGGGCGCGCTGATCATCGTGCTGCTGGTGCGTCCGCAAGGGATCCTGGGCGTTCGGGAGCGGGTCGGATGATGCGCGCGTCGGAGCACGACTGACGATGGACTTCGGGAAGATCTTCTCCGACGGTGTCCGCGAGGCGCTCGGCGTCAACGCCGCGGCGTACGCGTTGGCCGCAATCGGTCTCAACGTGCAGTACGGCCTGACCGGGCTGTTGAACTTCGGGCAGGTCGGCTTCCTGCTCGTCGGCGCGTACGGCACGGCGATCACGGTGAAGGAGACCGGAGCACCGCTGTGGGCGGGCTTCCTCGTCGGCATCCTGGCCGCGATCGGGCTCGCGGCGGTCCTCGGGATCCCGACGCTGCGGCTGCGCGCCGACTACCTCGCGATCGTGACGATCGCGTCGGCCGAGATCCTGCGTGTACTCGCAGGGTCACGCCACCTCGAGGGCTTCACAGGCGGCCCGTTCGGCATTCGAGGCTGGGCGGGCAGCTTCTATGACCTCAATCCGTTCTCACCCGGTCGGTACGGGGCTGGGAAGGTGTCGTTCGACCACAACACGCTGTGGGTGATGACGGTCGCCTGGACCCTCGTGATCCTCGCGTCGGTGCTCGTGTGGCTCCTCAAGCGCAGTCCGTATGGCAGGGTGCTCCGCTCGATCCGCGAAGACGAAGACGCGGCGCGCAGCCTCGGCAAGAACGCCTATGTCATCAAGATCCAGAGCCTCGCGGTCGGCGGTGTCATCGGGGCCCTCGGCGGCATGGTGATCGCGGTCAACTTCCAGTTCACGAACGACGACTTCTGGCTGTCACCGTTCACGTTCCTCATGTACACGGTGTTGATCATCGGTGGAGTGGGGTCGGTCATCGGACCCGTCCTCGGCGCCATGCTGTTCTGGTTCGTGTACCAGTCTCTCGACTCACTGCTGCGTCAAGCGATCCACGAAGGCGTGTTCGGTGATGTGCTCACCTCGACCGACGCCGGACCGCTGCGGCTTGCGTTCGTCGGGCTCACCCTGATGCTGCTGATGATCTACCGACCGCAGGGGATCTTCGGCAACCGGCAAGAGGCCCTGATCGATGATCGGTGATCGATGAGCGCTGACGCCACCACGAACGGAGCGATCCTGCAGGCACGGGGCATGCGTCGCGCCTTCGGTGGGCTCGTGGCCGTCGATGTCGAGAGCTTCTCGGTGATGCGAGGGTCGATCACTGCGCTCATCGGGCCCAACGGCGCCGGCAAGACCACGCTGTTCAACGTGCTCACCGGCTTCGAGCGTGCCGACCACGGGGAGTGGACGTTCGACGACCGCGACGTCAGCGGCTGGCCGGCGTACCGCATCGCCCGGGCGGGCATGGTCAGGACGTTCCAGATCCCCAAGGCGCTCGCCCGGATGAGCGTGCTCGAGAACATGAAGCTCGCGGCGCAGACGCAGCGGGGTGAAGGGTTCTTTCCTGCGTTGCTCCGGCGTCTCTGGTGTGACGAGGAAGCCCGGATCGAAGCCCGTGGTGTCGAGCTGCTCGAGTGGGTCGGCTTGGCCAAGCAGCGAGACGACTACGCGGGCACGCTGTCGGGCGGGCAGCGCAAGCTCCTCGAGCTGGGGCGGGCGCTGATGACCAACCCGCGCCTCGTGATGCTCGACGAGCCGACCGCCGGCGTGAACCCCGCGCTCACCGAGCAGCTGCTCGACCGGATCCGCAGCGTGCGCGACGAGGGTGCGACGGTGCTGTTCGTGGAGCACGACATGGACGTCGTCGGGAGCATCAGCGATCGCGTGATCTGCATGGCCCAGGGGAGCGTCATCGCCGAAGGTACCGCCGCGGAGGTCGTGGCCGATCCGCAGGTCATCGATGCGTACCTCGGCGAGCGTCACGGCGAGGCGGCGATGCCCACGAGCGAGGGCCCGACATGACCGCAAGCGAGGCACCGACGGTTCCCGTCCTCGAAGCGCGAGGAGTGGTCGCGAGCTATCTGCCCGGCGTCGACATCCTCCGCGGGTGCAACCTGATCGTGGCCGAAGGCGAGCTGGTCGGCGTCATCGGGCCCAACGGTGCGGGAAAGTCGACGTTGGTGAAGGCATTGTTCGGTCTCGTGCCGGTACGTGACGGGAGCGTCTGGCTGCGCGGTGAGGAGATCACCGGGCAGAAGGGTCATGACATGGTGCGGAGTCGCATCGGCTACGTGCCCCAGACCAAGAACGTCTTCGGAACGCTCACCGTCGTCGACAACCTGCGGATGGGCGCGTACCTCGAGCCCGAGCGATTCGATGCGGGCATCGAAGCCGTGGGGGAGCTCTTCCCGGTGCTCCTCGAACGGCGTCACGAGCGCGCCGACCGGCTCTCGGGCGGGCAGCGTCAGATGCTCGCCGTGGCGCGCGCGCTGATGGCCGAGCCGGCGGTGCTGCTGCTCGACGAGCCCTCGGCCGGCCTGTCACCCGCGCTGCAGGACGAGGTGTTCGCCTGGGTGCAGACGCTCAACGCCTCGGGCACCGCCGTGGTGATGGTGGAGCAGAACGCCCGGCGCTGCCTGCAGGTCTGCCACCGTGGGTACGTGCTCGACCAGGGCACCAACGCCTACACCGCCACCGGGCACGAGCTCTTGCACGATCCAAAGGTGATCGAGCTCTACCTGGGTGCCCTGGCGAAGGCCGAGTAGCCGCTCCTGCCCGCCAACGAGCTGGGGGCCCGGTCTCCCGGGCCCCCAGCAGCAGTGCTTGTCGACGAATCAGATCAGGGAACGCTGATCTGCGCGTCCTCGCCGAGGGTCGACTTCTCGCCGGCCTCGTCGAAGGTGTACACGTCGTAGACACCAACCTTCGGCTCGTGGGCACCGAACTTGGCGTACTCGGATGCCGCGCCGTTGTAGTTGATGGTGTCACCAGCGTCGAGCGCTTCCTTGCAGTCCGCGAAGGTCTGGCACTCGACGTCACCCTTGAGGATCTTCTTGATGTTCGCCTTGATCTCGACCGGGTCGTCCGTGCCCGCCGACTCTGCGGCCAACGCCATGATCATGGCGCAGTCGTAGTAGTAGGAGGAGAACACGGTGTCCACGCCGGTGGCAGCGAACACTTCCGCGAACGGGTGCTCGATGCCTGCTGGTGCTGCGGCCGGGGTGGTCCCCTTCGTCCCGGCCATGATGCCGAGGTTTGCGGGGTCGACCAGCTCAGGGATCGACGAGTCGTCGAGACCGTCCGTGGTGTACAGCGGCACATCGGCCGGGCCCACGCCCGCCGCGATGAGCGCCTGGATGACCTTCGACCCGGTGTCCGGGAACGCGATCAGCGCGATCGCGTCGGGGTTGGCGTCGGCGACTTCCTGCGCGTCGCTGTCGAACACGTCACCCTCGGGGTCGTACGCCACGTTGGCCACAACCTTCGCACCGCCGCGCTTCAGCGCCTTGGAGATCGCCTTGGCGTAGCCCTGGCCGTAGTCGTCGTTCAGCGCGACGACCGCGACGTTGGAGTTGCCATCACCGAGGATGATCTCTGCGGTGGCCGGTGCCTGGAGCTTGTCGGGCGGCGCGGTGCGCAGGTAGAAGCCGCCGCCGATCCCCTTCTCGGAGAGCGCGGGCGACGTGTTCGAGCCTGAGCACAGCAGCGCCTGGTTGGTCTCGATCCGGTCGAGCACGCCGAGCGCGGTCGTCGAGGACGCCGGGCCCGTCATCACGTCGACCAGGTCGGAGGTGAGCATGCGATCGATGGTCGCGCCGGCGACTTCGGGGTCCGTCCCGTCGTCACCAGTCACGTACGTCACCGGCGTGTCGTTCACACCGCCAGCGGCGTTGATCTCGTCGATCGCGATGTCGACCGGCACCCGGAGTGACTGGGCGATCGAGCTCAGGTCGCCCGTCTCGGGTGCCAAGCTCCCCAGCACGAGCGTGCCGTCGACGTTGCCGCGGTCACCCCCTGCGCCTACAGGCACTGCGACCGCGGCGAGCGCCACGCAGGCGATCGCGACGGCCGAGCCCGTCTTCTTCATTATTGGCTTCATTGCCATGGGATCTCCTTGTAATTGGAGAAGGTCCTGGTACTCCCCCTGACCAGGCCGGGCGCCACGCTACTTGCCGTTCGTCGCTGACCCACCGCGGGCCCGGGGATCCGGCCCCTGGCCGGCCGGGGGGCGTCGGTCTTGCCTCGGCCGTCGCGCCCGGCAAAACTAGAACGCGTTCCAACCCCGGCTGGCGGAGGCCCGATGCTCGACCTCTTGATCCGTGGCGGCACCGTGGTCGACGGCACCGGCGCCACCGGTCGTCGAGCCGACGTCGGTGTGCGCGCCGGTCGCATCGTGGCGGTGGGTGACATCGACGACGAGGCGAGCGAGACCGTCGATGCGACCGACCTGGTGGTCACGCCGGGCTTCGTCGATCCGCACACGCACTACGACGCGCAGCTGTTCTGGGATCCCGGAGCCACGTCGTCGAGCATGCACGGTGTCACGACGATCCTCGGGGGCAACTGCGGCTTCACGCTCGCGCCGCTCGACGCGCGCGACGCCGACTACACGCGCCGCATGATGGCGAAGGTCGAGGGCATGCCGCTGAAGGCACTCGAAGACGGGGTGCCGTGGAGCTGGTCGAGCTTCGCGGAGTATCTGAGTGCCCTCGACGGGAACATCGGTGTGAACGCCGGCTTCTTGGTCGGCCATTGCGCGATCCGGCGCAAGGTCATGGGAGCGGAGGCCGTCGAGCGCGAAGCAACCGACGACGAGGTCGCCACGATGACCGCGCTGCTGGCGGAGTGCATCGACGCCGGAGGGCTTGGCTTCTCCACGACGTTGTCGTTCACCCACTCCGATGGCGACGGTCGACCAGTGGCGTCGCGCGTCGCGAGCAGCGACGAGGTGCTCGCGCTCTGCGCTGCGGTCCGCGCCCACGAAGGCACGACGCTCGAATACGTGACCGACGGATGTCTTCGGGGCTTCCGGCCGGACGAGGTCGACCTGATGGCAGAGATGTCGCTCGCGGCGCGACGGCCGCTCAACTGGAACGTGCTCACGATCGACTCGAAGGAGCCCGATCGTTACCGCGAGCAGCTAGCGGCCAACGCGAACGCGGCGGCCCGCGGTGGACGCTCGGTCGCGCTGACGATGCCGGTGCTCATCGAGATGAACATGAGCTTCCTCAACTACTGCGCGCTGTTCATGCTCCCGGACTGGGCGAGCGTGATGAACCTGCCGGTTCCAGAGCGCATGGCGAAGCTGCGCGATCCCGAGGTGCGGCGCTTCCTGGACGAGAGCGCGCGCTCGCCCGAGGCCGGCGTGATCGCTCGGCTCACGAGCTGGGGTCGCTACATGCTCGGTGACACCTACTCGGCGGCAAACGAGGGATTGAAGGGCCGTCGCATCGATGACCTCGCGAAGGAACGCGGGAACGGGGTGTTCGACACGTTGCTCGACGTCGTGCTGGAAGACGACCTGCGCACGGTGCTCTGGCCGCTGCCCACCGACAGTGACGACGAGTCGTGGCAGCTTCGCAAGGACGCGTGGGCTCGGGACGACGTGCTGCTGGGCGGCTCGGACGCCGGTGCGCACCTCGACCGCATGTGCGGCGCCCCGTACACCTCACGCTTCCTCGCCGACTGCATCCGCGGTCGCCGGCTCGTGCCGCTCGAGCGCGCGGTGCAGATGATCACCCAGGCGCCGGCCGAGCTGTTCGGGTTGCGGGACCGGGGTGTGCTCGCCGAGGGCGCGTACGCCGACCTGGTGGTCTTCGACGCCGACACCATCGACATGGAGGACGTGACGCTCGTCTACGACCTGCCTGGAGGCGAGAAGCGGCTCGCGGCCGGATCGAAAGGCGTGGAACGGGTCTACGTGAACGGGCGCGCCATCGTCGCCGACGGTGCGGCCACGGGTGAGCTTCCCGGTCAGGTCCTGCGCTCCGGCCGCGACACCCGCACCGTCCTCGTCCCGGCCGGCCCGTGATGCTCGTGCGACTACCGTGCGGCGCCGAAGCGAAGCGGAGGCGCTCGCCAGCGAGCGAACGCCCGTGGGTCGGGTATCCCGACCTACAGAGAGCGAGCGAGTAGTGAAGTCGTACCAGCTGCTGATCGGCGGCGACTGGGCGCCGGGCGGCGCCGGCGTGTACGAGGTGATCAACCCTGCGACCGAGGAGGTGGTGGGAGAGGCACCAGAAGCAAGCGCCCAGGACGCGGAGGCCGCCGCGCAGGCGGCGCGCGACGCGTCGCCGGGATGGAAGCGCACGAAGCCCGAAGCGCGTGCCGAGCTGCTGTTGAAGCTGGCGGCGGCCATTCAAGCGAGGAGCGACGACCTGCTGCCGCTGATCATGGCGGAGACCGGCGCGACGGTGACGGTCGGCTCTGCGCTCCAGGTGCCTCAAGCGGTCGCACGCTTCCAGCGCTACGCGAGGGGAGCGACCACAGACATCGGCGTGGCCTTGCCGCCTTCGATCATGCCGACGACACCCTTGGCTCCAGGCGGCGTGATCGGCGGGCAGGTGCTGCGTCAGCCCGTCGGCGTCGTCGCATGCATCACCGCCTACAACTTCCCACTGGTGAACATGGCGGGGAAGGTCGGGCCGGCGCTCGCCACCGGCAACACCATCGTGATGAAGCCGGCACCACAGGATCCATTGGCGATCATCGAGTTCGCCGACATCTGCCGCGAGGTCGGGTTCCCGCCCGGTGTCGTGAACGTCGTCACCGGATCGGCCCCCGAGGTCGGTGCCGCGCTCGTCGAGTCACCCAACGTCGACATGGTCAGCTTCACCGGCTCCACCAGCGTCGGGGTGCGCATCTACGAGGCCGGGGCGCGGACGATGAAGCGGCTGCTGCTCGAGCTGGGTGGCAAGGGGGCGTGCATCGTGTGCGAGGACGCGGACCTGACGAAGGCGATCACCGGGCTCGCGAGCGTGTGGGGCTTCCACTCTGGACAGATCTGCACCGCGCCCACGCGGGCGATCGTGCACAAGAGCCAATACGAAGCATTGGTGGCCGGGCTCGCGGCGACCGCACCGAACCTGACGGTCGGACCGCCCGAGGACCCCGCGACCATGGTGGGGCCGGTCATCACCAGCGCGCACCGCGCGCGCGTCGAGGGCTACATCCAAGGCGGCGTGGACGAGGGTGCCAACCTGGTGGTCGACGGCCGCCGACCCGAGCACATGGAACGCGGCTTCTACGTCGGTCCCACCCTGCTGGCCGAGTGCACGAACGAGATGACTGCCGTGCGCGAGGAGATCTTCGGGCCGGTCCTCGTGGTCGTGCCGGCCGAGGACGATGATCACGCCGTCCAGATCGCCAACGACTCACCCTACGGGCTCTACGACTACGTGTTCTCCGAGGACACCAGCAGGGCGTACGGCATCGCGCAGCAGCTCGAGGCGGGCCACGTCGGCATCAACACCGCGCAGCGCAACCATGAAGCGCCGTTCGGTGGCTTCAAGATGAGCGGTGTTGGTCGTGACGGAGGCGACTTCGGTCTCTATGCGCACACCGAGCTCCAGAGCATCATCTGGCCTGGTTGATGGTGGACGGAGGGAGCACGGACTTGCGGAGCGAACGGAGCGGATGGAGCGCAGCGGAAGCAGCGGAGTGGGAGCGGAGCAAAGATCGATGAAGGCATTGGTGTTCGACGGCGAGAAGGCCGCGATCCGCGACGACGTCGACGTTCGTGCGCCGGGGCCCACCGAGGTGCGCGTGCGCGTGGTGTCGGCCGGGTTGTGCCACAGCGACCTGTCGGTGATTGACGGCACCATCCCGTGGCCGTCGCCCGCGGTGCTCGGACACGAAGGCGCCGGCATCGTCGACGAGATCGGCGAAGCAGTCACCAACGTCGCCGTGGGCGACCACGTCGTGCTGCACACCATGGCGTTCTGCGGCGCGTGCAAGTGGTGTGAGACCGGCCGACCCGCCTACTGCCGCAAGAGCATCTCCAACGCGAGCCAACCATTCAAAGTGGCGGGTGACGACGCGTGGAACTTCGCGGCCACCTCCTGCCTCTCGGAGTACACGGTCGTGCAAGCGGTGCAGTGCGTGAAGATCGATGACGACATCGACCTCAACGTCGCCTGCCTCATCGGCTGCGGCGTGCTCACCGGGATCGGCACGGTCTGGAACCGCACGAACCTCGGCATCGGCGACACGTGTGCGGTCGTCGGCGTTGGTGGGGTCGGTCTCAACGTGATCCAGGCCGCGAAGGTCAGGGGTGCGAGCCGCATCTACGCGATCGACACGGTCGCCTCCAAGGAGAAGCTGGCGCGGGAGTTCGGAGCGACCGACTTCATCGTCGCCGGATCTGACGTCGACGTCGTCGAGACGGTGCGCAAGAACCACCCGACGCAGATCGCCAACATCGTCGGGTCCTTCGGCGAAGGCGGCATCGACTACGCGTTCGACTGCGTCGGGAACCCGGCGATCTTGAACCAGTGCCTCCAGATGCTCGATTGGGGCGGCACTGCAGTCGCCGTCGGTGTGCCCGCGTTCGACGCGACGGTGCCGGCGCAGGTCACGCTGCTCACGCACGTCGAGCGCACGCTGACCGGATCCCGTGCCGGGTCACATCGCCCGCACTGGGACATCCCGCTGATCGTGCAGGCCTACAAGCAAGGGATGATCAAGCTCGACGAGCTCGTGAGCGCGAAGTACCCGCTCGAAGACTGGGAGTCGGCGACGCACGACCTGCACGAGGGCAAGCTCGCCCGCGGTGTCCTCATGGTCTCCGCGGCCTAACGGGGGAACGAGCGCATGGCATTACCTGACGACGTCAAGGAGCTCGCGGCGAAGGTCCGCAACTGGGGACGTTGGGGTGACGACGACGAGATCGGCACGCTGAACCTCATCACCGACGATGTGGTGAAGTCGGCGGCGAAGGAGATCAAGAGCGGCCGGCGGCTCACGCTCGGTCTGCCGATGGACGAGGACGGCCCACAGACCGGCGCGATCCCAGGTCGTGACAACCCCAAGCGCGAGATGATCATGGTCGACGTCGCGTTCACCGGTGATCCCGACAACTTCACGACGAGCGACGACAAGCTCTCGATGGGAGTGCAGTCGTGCACGCACTGGGACGCGCTCGCACACGTCAGCTACGAGGGGAAGCTCTACAACGGCGTCCCGTCGAACACGATCACCGAAGCCGGCGCCGCGAAGATGGGGATCGACAAGATCAAGACCATCGTCGGTCGGGGTGTGCTGCTCGACGTCGCGCGCGCCAAGGGCGTCGATCGAGTGGAGGGCGGCTACCCGCTCACCGGTGACGATCTCGACGCCGCGGCCGAGCTCGGCAAGGTGAAGGTGCAGCCGGGCGACATCGTCCTCGTGCGCACCGGCCACATGCAGTGGTTCCACGAAGGCGATCGTGAGAAGTACGGCGTACCCGCGCCCGGCCCGTCGCTCCAGTCGGTGCAGTGGTTCCGTGACCACGACGTCGCCGCCGTCGCCACCGACAACATCACGTTCGAGGTGTACCCGTCCGAGCGCGAAGACGCTGTGCTCCCGGTGCACTTGCTGCATCTCGTCGACATGGGGATGACGCAGGGGCAGAACTGGGATCTCGAGGAGCTCGCAGTCGACTGTGCGAACGACGGCCGGTACGCCTTCTTCCTCGATGCGTCACCGATGCCACTGACCGGTGGAGTCGGCAGCCCTGTGAACCCGGTGGTGGTGAAGTGAGCGAGCAGGGAAATCACATTGGTACCGCCCCTGGCATGGGTGGCGGCGTCAAGCAGCGCGACAAGATCAAGATGACGCCGGAGGAGATCGAGGCGTTCCTCCAGGGGTGGCACACGATGAGCTGCGCCACCTACAACCACGACGGCACGATTCATCTTGTTGCCATGTGGTACGGCTTCATGGAGGGCGCGCCGGCGCTCGAGACCAAGGCCAAGAGCCAGAAGGTGCAGAACCTCCGCCGCGATCCGCGCATCACGTGCATGATCGAAGAAGGCGACACCTACGACCAGCTGGTTGGCGTCGAGATGGTCGGCACCGCCGAGATCGTCGATGACCCGGATCGCATCTTCGAGCTCGGCAAGACCGTCGTCGAGCGGACCTCAGGTCAGAAGTACACCGAGGACATGCGTCCCGCCGTCGAGATGATGATCCACAAGCGAGTAGGCGTGAAGATCAACGTCGAAAAGTACGTCAGCTGGGACCACAGAAAGCTGTAACCCCAAGTTTTGGCGTCGATAGCGTTCGCTGAGCGACGGTTATCGACGCCAGAACGGATCTAGGGGTGACGTGCAGCCGCTCGAATCGCTGCGGCGACACGTTGCCCGCCGCTCCGAATGTCTTGAGCAGTGATGCCGATCGGCTTCCAGTGCAGCGCGACCAGCGCATTTCGCCGCGGGTTATCGCGTTCTGAAGCTATTCGGCCTGTGTGGTGGCGATAGCTCTCGTACTCGAGGACGATCTTCCAATGCGGGTACGCGAAATCCACTCGAGCGACGAACCGTCCGTTCTCGAAGATCTTGTACTGGCGCTCGGGCTGTGGGAGGCCGTTGCGGCGGAGCATCTGGAGCACCCGAGTCTCCATCACGCTCTCGGTTGGTGCGGCGTGAGGGTCTCGGTCAGCTACCAGCCGCCGAAGAACGCCGATGCCGTTACGCCCCTGCCGTCCGAGTCGACGAATCAGTCCCGTTACCGATCCGCAGGTAAAGAGCTCGCGTCGAAGACCCTCCTCGAAAGCCATCTCGACCACGGAAGGTCGACAGACAGAAGCGAGACCTAGGAGTGTGCACTCGGGTGTCGTTACAGGGATGCCCTGCACGGTTGTCAGATCACAAGCGTCGAAACGCTTGGTCTCATGAACGATCACACCCTCATGCCGCGCTCGTCGCCAGCGAGGGCAAGTGAGCTCAGCAAGATCCCTGCGGCCGCCCGGCAGATCCCAAAGAGCGCCGCCCGAGCGATGAGACGCCCGGGCACGTAGACCCCCAGCCCAGCACGCCGCCAGAAGTGTTCCTTCCCATGTGGCCGGGGCCGCCGCGAACCGATACGCGCACTCGTGGAGACCTACGAACTCTCCAGCAGCGATTCGACGCGTGATCTGCTGTTCTGAGAACCCCAGCGCACTCGCCTGTTGCCGATTGAACACGCCATGGTTCAGAGCCGCGAGCTTGGCAAGCTGTACATCCGCTGCTGTCACACCCGAGTGAACACGCTCGTGCGCGAATGGTGACGCAGCTTTTGGCGTCGATAACAGTCGCTATTCGAACGCTATCGACGCCAAAACTCGGGTTAGGTCTAGCGGGCGGTGACGGTTTCGGTGTCGCGACCGCTTCTGAGAACCGTGCCGGGGTTGTTGCCGGTGAGCTCGGTGCCTCTGACGATCTCGGTGCCGTTGGTGATGACGTGGGCGATGCCCTCGGCTCCTGCGTAGAGACGACCGGCGCCGGCCGGGAGGTCGTTGCGCCATGAGACTGCGCCCGGCTTCACGGTGGCGGGATCGAAGATCACGAGGTCGGCGTGCCAACCCTCGGCGATGCGGCCGCGCTCGCGCAGGCCGTACAGGCGCGCTTGGCGGTCGGTGAGCAGGTGCACTGCCTCTTCGATCGGCATGAGGCCGTGCTCGCGCACTGAGCGGAGCATCGCGGTCGAGAAGCTGAACGTCGACAGCATGTCGAGGTGCGCACCCGCATCCGACGCGCCGACGACGGCACGCGGGTCGCGCCACACGTCGCGGCGCAGCCTCCAGCTCTCGTCGTCGTTCCCGGCGAGCGGCGGCTGGATGATCGTGCGCAGGCCGTCGAGCAGTGAGATGTCGCAGATCGCGTCGAACGGGTCCTGACCGCGCTCGGCGGCGACGTCACCGATCGTGCGACCGGCGAGCCCTTCGTTCTCCTTCGAGAACGTCTCGACGATCGTCATGTTCTTCCAGTTGGCCAGGCCGCGGAACATGCCGGCTTCGGGTGACGATGCGCCATCGGCGAGACGCTTGCGCTCGACCGGGTCGGCCAGTGCCTTCATCTTCTCGTTGAGCGGCAGTGCCATCGTCTTGCGCCAGCCCGGCAGTGCGTCGAGCACGAAGCCGGCCTTGAACGTGAGGAACGTGGTCATCACGTCAGGGACGGTGAGTGCGAGCACCTTGCCGCCCTGCTTGGTCGCGAAGTCGCTCGCGCCGAGCTGTGCCTCCACGTACGGACCGTTCGCCGCGTTGGGCACGAGCACGTTCCAGTTGAGCGGCCGGTTCGCTGCCCGCGACATGTCGGCCATGAGCTGTCGGTGCTGGTCTTCGAACGCGCCGACGTGGGGGATGAACTCGAGCGTCGTGCCTTCGTGCTGACCGGCGACCTCGCAGAGCGCCACCAGCTCTTCGGGAGTTGCGAAGCGCGATGGGACAGGCTCGCCGTCCGCGTCGTTGTGGGTCGTCGCTTGCGACGACGAGAAGCCGAGGCCGCCTCCGGCGATCGAATCGCTGAGCACCTCGCGCATCTTGTCGATCTGCTCGCGGCTGGCTTCGTTTCCCACCGCGTCATCGCCCATCACCACACGGCGGATCGCGCAGTGACCCACCAGGAAGCCCGCGTTCACCGCGACGTTGCCTTCGATCTTGTCGAGGTACTCACCGAACGTGCGCCAGTCGTACTTCACACCTTCGAGCAGCGACTCGAGGGGCATGCCCTCCACGCGGGCGAGCATGCGCGTGAGGTAGTCGATCTCGCTCTCTTCGACCGGTGCGATCGTGAAGCCGCAGTTCCCACCGACGACCGTGGTCACGCCGTGCAGCGGCGACGGTGTGGCTGCGGGGTCCCAGAGCACCTGCGCGTCGTAGTGAGTGTGGATGTCGACGAAGCCGGGTGCGACGATGTGCCCGTCGGCGTCGATCGTCTCGTTGGCGTCCTCGTCGATGTCACCGATGGCGACGACCCGACCCTCGCGGACGCCTACATCGGCGCGCTTGGGCGCCGATCCCGTGCCGTCGACGACCTCACCGTTGCGAACGACCAGATCGAGCATGTGGCTCCCCCTTGGGCAGGCCTGACGCGTCGTCAGGCTACCGTTCGCCCTCGCTGGCGGGGGACGAGACGAAGCGAAGCCGTGGTCGGATGACCGGGACGGCGAAGCGGAGTCGACCCGGGATGGAGGAGGTGCGCGTGGGCGTCGTCGCGGTCACAGGGTCGGCCGGGGGGATCGGTGGCGCGATCCGCGCGCGCATCGAGGCCGAGGGCCACCGGGTGATCGGTATCGACGTGCGCGATGCCGAAGTGGAGGCGGACCTGTCGTCGGCCGACGGGCGGGCTGCGGCCGTCACCGCGGTTGGGGAGCAGGCTGACGGGCCGCTCGACGGGCTGGTCGTTGCCGCAGGCATCGGCGGCAGCACCTCAGCTGCACCGTCGGTGGTGGCGCGCATCAACTACTTCGGTGCGGTGGCGCTTTTGACCGGCCTGCATGATCGACTGGTGGACGGCGCGCTGCACGCGGCGGTCGCGATCGCATCGAACTCGGCGACTGCAGTGCCGATGGACGACCTGTCGCTCGTCGACGCCTGCCTCGCCGGCGATGAAGATCGCGCGGCTTCAGTTGCGGATGGCTTCGACGGCGAAGCGGTCTACGCGATGTCGAAGCTTGCGCTCGCCCGCAAGGTTCGGCGGCTCGCGGTCGAGTGGGCGCCCGGAGTGCGGGTGAACGCGGTGGCACCGGGGCCGGTGCTGACGCCGCTCACCCAGGCCGCGCTCGAGCACCCCGTCACCGGCGATCTCATCCGGCAGCACCCGGTCCCGCTCGATCGGTGGGGCGAGAAGGACGAGATCGCGAACGCAGTGTGGTTCTTGCTCTCACCCGAGTCGTCGTGGACCACCGGCACTGTGCTGTTCGCCGATGGCGGTACCGACGCACTACTCAACCCGGATCGGCTGTAGAGAGGACGCATGGAGCTGCACGCACAAGACGAAGGCCGCCACGCGTCCGGCGACGAAGAGCTGTGGGGCGAGTCCTGGTACCACGACTTCGCGGCCGAAGACGGCTCGTACGGCGGCTATCTCCGCCTCGGTCTGTATCCGAACCAGGGCGTCGCTTGGTACTGGGTGCACCTGGTGCGCCGGGGCCAGTCCCTCGTGTTGATCCGCGATCACGAGGTGCCGTGCCCGACGTCGATGCGTGGCCCGCTCCAGGTCGCGTCGGATCGCGTGCAGGGCACATGGACTCCAGTGCAGCCACTGCGCGCGTATCGCATCACGACTGAAGGAACTGGTGTCGCGCTCGCAACCCCATCCGACGCGTTCCACGGCGAGAAGGGATCCGACGTTCCGATCAGTCTCGACCTCACGTGGGAAGGCGCGGCACCGTGCTTCGCCTACTCGGCGACGACTCGCTTCGAGCAGTCGGCGTGGGTCACCGGTACGATGACGATCGGCGACGAGACCATCGACGTTCATTGCCCTGGCCAGCGCGACCACTCATGGGGTGTGCGCGACTGGTGGCTGTTCCCGTGGATCTGGTGCTCCGGTCGTCTCGACGACGGCACGTGGTGGCACACCGTCCGCTCCGTGAACCCCGGTGCAGAAGCGTTCCAGACCGGCTACATCGTCGACGCGAGCAGTGACGAATGGCGCGAAGTCGCGTCTGTCGACGTCGGCTACGAGCTTGATGACGAAATGCTGCCGACGTCGGTCGATCTGAAGGTTGGCGACCTCGAGCTGTCGATCACGCCCGAGCTCCACGCTCCGGTGCTTCTCACGTCACCCGAGGGCAAGCAGTCGCGCTTTCCCCGGTCGATGAGCGCGGCAACGACGGCGGACGGCCGGAAGGGTCGCTGCTGGCTCGAGTTCAACTTCCCGGAGGGTGTCGCCCACCTCGGGGGCTAGACAGCGGGCGGCTCCGGGCCGGTGCGGGGGAGGTCGAGGATCTTGGCCGACTCGTCGCAGCTCGCGACTGGGCGGCCGACGTCGTCGCACAGCGCTACGGCCTCTTCGACGAGCTCCAAGTTCGTCGGCGTTCGCGCCCCCGCATGATCTTCCAATCCGACGTGCAGATGCGCGCCGCGCTCCAACGCGGCGCGCATGATCGGTGACTCGAACAGGTCTCCACCGATCACCGCCACCGACCAGGGGAGAGTGCAACCCTCCAGCAGCTCGCAGTACGCGTCGAGCGCCGCCAACGACGGCGGGAGCCCGAACGTTGCGCCGGCTCGCTGTTGGGCGGCGCTCGTGACATATCCCGCGTCGCCACCGAAGTAGAGCTTCACCATCGCGCCTTGCGGCAGACGGCCGGCGCGCCACCACGCCAGTGCCGTGCGCAACCAGCCCGGCTCGAAGATGGCCATGCTCGGTCCGAGGCGTTCGCGCTCGCACACTTCGGCCTGATGGTGGATGTCGCCGTAGGAGTTCGCGTACACGAAGCCGGGCGCGGCCGGCAGCCCATCGCCATCAGTGCCGCCGAGGTTCACCGAGCCCGGGTCGATGATCCCGATGCGCAGCCATCCGGTTGCGGCGAGCGGCGCCATATGTGCGTACGCGCCCTCGACTCCCGGCCCGAAGTTGGTCGTCGGGTAGATGAGGGCGTCGGGTCGCTTGGCGAAGACCGGCTCCCAGCCCTCGAGGTAGCGCGCGGCGGACTTCTCACCCGGCACGCCGACGACGTCGCAGTGGTTGTGCACGATCCCGGCGCCGGCCTCGAGACAGGCGAGCGCGTCGGCGGCGATCTCGTCGGGCATCCGGGGCACGTGAGGATTGCGATCCTTGGTGGTGGTGCCGTTGATCGCTGCTTCGATGATGGCTGGCTCCGCCACGGCTTCCTCCTGTCGAGTCGAACGAGGCTAGAAACTACGCCGTGCACATCGATCTCTCGCAGGATGAGCGGGCGCTGCAGCTCCAGATGCGTGAGTACTTCGAGGGGCTGATGACGCCGGAGCGCCGCGCGTCACTCACGGGCGGCGAGGCTGGGGGCGAGGGCTACCGCAACATCGTGCGGCAGATGGGCAAGGACGGTTGGCTCGGTGTCGGGTGGCCAAAGGAGTTCGGCGGGCAGGGACGCACCGCGTTGGAGCAGTACCTCTTCTTCGACGAAGCGAACCGTGCTGGCGTGCCCATGCCGCTCGTGACCCTCAACACGGTCGGCCCCACGCTGCGCACCTTCGGCTCCGACGAGCAGAAGCAGCAGCTCTTGCCCAAGATCCTGTCGGGCGAGATCCACTTCGCGATCGGCTACACCGAGCCGGGTGCCGGCACTGACCTCGCCAGCCTGCGCACGCGCGCCGTGCGCGACGGCGACGAGTACGTGATCAACGGGCAGAAGGTCTTCACCACCGGCGGGCACGACGCCGACTACATCTGGCTCGCGTGCCGCACTGATCCCGACGCACCGAAGCACAAGGGCATCTCGATCATCCTCGTGCCGACCGACGTTGCGGGGTTCAAGCACACGCCCATCTGGACGCTCGGCGGCGGTCACACCAACGCCACATACTACGAAGACGTGCGCGTGCCGGTCGCCAACATCGTGGGTGAGGAGAACGCAGGCTGGAAGCTGATCACCCGACAGCTGAACCACGAGCGGGTCGCGCTCGGACCCGCCGGACGGATCGATCGTCCCCTTCAGCAGGTGCTGCGGTGGGCGCGCGAGACGCGCCGCGCCGACGGTCGTCGGGTCATCGACGATGAGTGGGTCCGCATCTCGCTCGCGCGAGTGCATTCGATCGCTGAAGCGCTCAAGCTCGCGAACTGGCGCGTGGCGGCGGCGCTCGACGAGGGAACGCTCAACCCGGCCGATGCCTCGGCGATGAAGGTGCTCGGCACCGAGCAGCAGTGGCGGTGCTTCGACCTGTTGATCGAGATCCTCGGCGCCGCGGGCTACCTGCCCGATGGGTCACCAGGTGCAGTGCTGCGAGGGAATCTCGAGCAGGCGTTCCGACACGCCCCGGTGGGTACGTTTGGTGGCGGCGTCAACGAGGTGCAGCGCGAGATCATCGGCATGGCCGGCCTCGGTCTGCCCCGCGCCCCTCGTTGAGGACGGGGGCAGGCCATGGGGGCACTCGACGGACTGGGCGCGCTCGTCACCGGTGGCGGCAGCGGCATCGGCGAAGGCTGTGCACTCGCGCTGGCGCGTGACGGCGCGTCCGTCACGATCTGCGGTCGCACCGCTGACAAGCTCGAGGCGGCCGCCGAGCGGCTCCGCTCGGTCGTCGACCGCGGCGCCGAGATCCGCACGATCGTCGCGGACGTCACGAAGGAAGAGGACGTTCAAGCTGCGGTCGCAGCCGCGGCGAAGCCAGAAGGACGCCTCGACGCGGTGGTTGCGTCTGCCGGCGGGTCGCTCCACATGGGTCCGCTCGTGCTCGCCGACCTCGAGGCCGTGCGCGCGACGTTCGAGCTCAACATGATCGGGACGTTCCTCACGCTCAAGCACTCCGCACCTGAGCTCGCAGCGACGCGAGGTTCGTTCATCGGCATCTCCTCTCACGTCGGCATCCAGAGCGAGCGGTTCCTGGGCGCGTACGCGTCAGCGAAGGCGGGCTTGGACCAGCTGTTGCGGGTTGCGGCCGACGAGCTCGGGCCATCCGGTGTTCGGGTGAACTCGGTGCGTCCCGGGATCATCGCGACCGAGCTGATGGCTGCGATCACCGCGGGTGGGCCGGTGCTCGACAGCTACCACCGCAACATCCCGCTCGGCCGAGTCGGCACCGCGGACGACGTCGCCGCACTCGTGCGCTTCCTCGCCGGTCCAGAGTCGTCGTTCGTCACCGGCCAGTGCATCGGGATCGACGGCGGCCAGACGTTGCGCAGCGGCGCAGACTTCTCGCCGTTCGCCGAACCTCTCTATAGAGATCAGCCGGGCTGGGCCCTCGTCGACCCGCCCGACGCTGACGCCTGAGCCCGATGGAAGTCGCCGACAAGGTTGCAGTCATCACGGGCGGAGCCAGCGGCATCGGTCGCTCGACCGCGCTCGAGCTCGCGCGCCGGGGTGCCGACATCGTGGTCGCCGACATCAACGACGATCGCATCGACGAGGTGCGAACCGAGGTGGAGTCGCTCGGGCGGCGGTATCTCGGCGTGCACTGCGACGTGTCGAAGGACGCAGACGTCGACCGTTTGCGCGACGAAGCGCTGGTGACGATGGGGCACGTCGACATCATGATGAGCAACGCCGGCGTGGCCATGCTCGGACCCGCCGAGGGGTTGTCGATGGAGGAGTGGGACTGGATCCTTCAGATCAACCTCTTTGGCGTCATCCGTGGCGCGCGTGCGTTCATCCCACACATGCTCGAACGAGGCAGCGGCTATCTCGTCAACACGGCGTCCGTCGCCGGCCTCTACGCCTACGCATGGGACCACCCGACCTACATCACCGCGAAGTTCGGCGTCGTGGGGTTCAGCGAGGCGCTCGCGCTCTACCTCAAGCCGCAGGGCGTCGGCGTGTCCGTGCTGTGCCCGTCGCTCATCGCCACGAACATGGGCGACACCGCGCGCATGGGCGGAGGTGATATGGCCAAGTGGCTGGGCGAGATGCCCCTCGAAGAAGCCAAGGACGTGTCCATTGTCGGACCCTTGGTTGCCGACGCGATCCGCGACGAGCAATACCTGATCCTCACCGACCCGGACGCGATCCTCCCGCGCGTCAAGCAGCGCGGCGCCAACCTCGACGTCTGGGTCGATTCGTACAGCAAGACCCTGCGCCAACCACCGAACCTGTACCGCTGATCAGGTCTTGCCGAGCACGGCTTGGGTCTGTGTGACCTTTGCAACGAGCTTGCCCGTGTCATCGCTCACCTCGGTCTCGACGACGATGGTCATCGACCCCTTGTGCAGCGGCTTCGCCGTCGCAGTCACCGTGCCGCTGCGCACCGCCCCTAGGAAGTTGGTCTTGGACTCGATCGTGGCGGTGCCCGTAGCGCCCTCGGGCAGGTTGGCGAACGCGCACGCGCCGCCAGCGGAATCAGCGAGCGCCATGATCGCTCCGCCGTGCAGCAAGCCGCCGCCCGTGCAGAGCTCATCGCGCCATTCCATCGACAGCACGATCTCGTCAGGCGCGTTCTTCTCGGCCGTCATGTCGAGCACGCCGCACAGCGGCATCGCCGATCGAAGGAACTCGGTCGCCGCTTCATCCGCCATCGTCGACGACCGCGAGCTCAGCGGATGGCGGTGAACTTCAGCGGGATGTGCTTGAGCCCGTTGATGAAGTTGGACCGCAGACGCGAGACCGGCGCGGTGATCTCGAGGTCGTCGAGGCGATCGAGGATCTCGTCGAACATCACGTTGATCTCCATGCGGGCGAGGTTCGCACCGAGACAGAAGTGCGGTCCGCCGCCGCCGAACGCCACGTGCTCGTTCGGTGTACGAGTCACGTCGAACTTGAACGGGTCCTTGAAGACCTTCTCGTCGTAGTTCGCGGCGATGTACCAGATGACGACCTTGTCGCCTTCCTTGATCTGCTGACCACCGAGTTCGACGTCGGCGGTAGCCGTGCGCCGGAAGTGCATGACCGGGCTGGCCCAGCGCAGCATCTCTTCGACCGCGCCGGGAAGGAGTGAGCGGTCCTTGCGCACCATCTCGAGCTGTTCGGGGTGCTCGACGAGCGCCACCATGCCGTGCGAGATGAGGTTGCGCGTCGTCTCGTTCCCCGCGACCGAGAGAAGAAGGAAGAAGAGGTCGAGCTCGAAACCGGTGAGCTTCTCGCCGTCGACCTCGGCCTCGGTGAGCACCGAGATGAGGTCATCCTTCGGGTTCGCTCGCTTCTTCTCGGCGAGCTCCGCGGCGTACGCGTAGAGCTCCATCGACGCCTGTTGCGAGATCTCCTCGGTGATCCCGTACTCGGGGTCTTCGGCCCCGATCATCCGGTTGCTCCAGTCGAACATCTTGTGGCGGTCCTCTTGGGGGACGCCCATGAGGTCGGCGATCACCTGGAGCGGCAGCTCGGACGCCACGTCGACGACGAAGTCGCACTCGCCGCGCTCGGCGATCCTGTCGATGATCTCGCTCGTGCGCTTGCGCATCGTGGACTCGAGCTCCGACACCATGCGCGGCGTGAAGCCCTTGTTGATGAGTCGCCGGTAACGCGTGTGCATCGGCGGGTCCATGTTGAGCATCAACATGCGCTGCGTCTCGAGGTTCGCCTGGTTGGGATCCCACATGAACACCAGCCCGCGCGAGGACGAGAACAGCGCATTGTCACGGTTGATCGTGACGACGTCGTCGTAATCGGTGACGCACCAGAACGGTCCGCCGCCCCCCTGAATCACGCTGAGCGTGTCATCGCCGGGGTGCCAGAAGACGGGCGCTTCACGGCGCAACGTGGCGAACCAGTCGTGCGGAACGCTGTCGACGAAGCGGTCCTTGTCCCACAAGTTGATGTCGCTGAGCGCAGGCGAGGAGGCCATGGATCCCCAGGCTAGCGACGACCTGACGACCCGTCAGGAACGCCGTTCATCAGGCGAACTCAGGGATGACGTGCTTGCCGAGGAGCTCGATCGACTTCATCACCTTGTCGTGCGGGATGTTGTACGGATTCACCAGGCAGAGGAGCAGGTCGCATCCGGCGGCTTCGTAGCGCTTGCACGTCTCGATGCACTCGTCGGGGTCGCCGACGACGCCTGCGCCCGCGTCGCGTATGTAGTCGAAGGTCAGGTTGCCCATGAGGCCTTCGCGCGACATCTTCAGTGCGTCACCGGTGTACTGATACGTGCCGAGCTCCTGGCTCTGCTCTTCCATCCACTCGGCAACCGACGCGATGAGCGCGCCGCCGGCCTTTGGGTACCACACGAACGACTCCTCGGCGACCTTGTACGCCTCTTCTTTCGTGGGCGCGCAGTGCACCATCGTGAAGGTTGCAGCAGTTTCGTTCTTGAACTTGCCGACCGGTTGCGGACAGTCGGCGAGTCCGGCGCGGTACGCGTCGATCTTCGGGATGAGCTCCTCCGGTGGCAACCCGACGGTGAACGAGCACAGGCCGATGCCTTGGAGCCCGACCTCGCGGTGGCCGTCGAGGCTGCTCGTCGCGCCGAAGATCGGCGGGTGCGGCTTCTGGAGCGGCTTCGGTTGCACGCGCCGCGGCGCGCCCATGCGCCAGTACTTCCCGTCGGCCTGGTACTCCTCTTCGGTCCATGCCGACACGATGTGCCCGAGCGCTTCCTGCCACATCTGGCGCGTCTCGTGCGCGTTGACGTCGAAGCCCTCGAGCTCCATGCGCGTGGACGAGCGGCCCGTGCCGAAGTCGACGCGGCCGTCAGAGAGGAGATCGAGCACCGCGGCCGACTCGGCACTGCGGATCGGGTGGTTGTACGGCGCGGGGAGGAGGCGCACGCCGTACCCGATGCGGATGTTCTCGGTACGCGCCGCGATCGCGCCGTAGAGCACTTCGGGGTTCGAGCAGTGCGAGTACTCCTGGAGGAAGTGGTGCTCGACCGTCCAGAACGCGTGGAACCCGACCTGGTCACCGAGGATCGCCTGCTCGAGGGTGTTCTTGTAGGCCTGGTGCTCGGAGTCGGGCTTCCAGGGCTTGGGCACCGGGATCTCGTAGAAGAGAGCGAACTTCATGGGCACGGCGGCGCTCCCGCTTGTGAACTGGAACAGGTTTCAGTGAGCATACGGGCGTGAAGCGCTTCCAGGGCAAGGTCGCAGTGGTGACAGGCGGCGCGTCCGGGCTCGGCGAGGCCACCTGCACGCGACTCGCTGACGAGGGCGCGACGGTTGTCCCCTTCGACCTCACCGGTGACACCTCGGTCGACGTGACGAACGAAGCGTCGCTGGCCGCGGCGTTCGACAAGGTGGTCACCGATCACGGTCACATCGACGCACTGGCGACGTTCGCCGGCACGCCCGGCGGTGGACCGGTGCACGGTCTCGACGCGAACGAGTGGGCACGGGTGATCGAGGTGAACCTCACCGGCACGTACCTGTCGTGCAAGCACGCGCTCCGGCACATGGTCGAGCAGAAGTCCGGCTCGATCGTCACCGTGGCGAGCGTCGAGGGGATCGAGGGCACCGAAGGCGGGAGCGCGTACAACGCATCGAAGGGGGGCGTCGTCCTCCTTACGAAGAACATGGCGATCGACTACGGCCGCCTCGGTGTGCGGGTGAACTGCGTGTGCCCGGGCTTCATCGACACGCCGATGTTCCGTGACGTCATGGGTAGCGAAGGCATGTCGCAGTACCGCGAGGAGTACCGCGAGCACCACAAGCTCGGACGATTCGGTCATCCCGAGGAGATCGCTTCCGCGGCCGCCTTCCTCCTTTCGGACGACGCTTCGTTCGTCACCGGCCACGCACTCGTCGTCGACGGCGGCTACACGACCGGCATGCGCACCGGCCTCAGCTCCCTCATGGGCCTCGACGGCTGACGACCTGTAACGTGTTCCCGTTTCGAGCCGGGAGAGGCGCATGTACATCGGTCTGACCGACGAGCAGCAAGCGCTCCAAACAGAGGTGCGCGACTACTTCAAGCAGCTGCTCACTCCTGAAGTGCGGGCGAAGCTCGCAGGTGCTGGTGGCGTCGGCAAGGAGAACCGCAAGGTCGTCAAGCAGATGGGCTCCGACGGGTGGCTCGGTGTCGGTTGGCCGAAGGAGTGGGGCGGCCGCGGTTTCTCGGCCGTCGAGCAGTTCATCTGGTTCGACGAGGCGATGCGCGCCGGCGCGCCGGTGCCGATGCTCACCGTCAACACGGTTGGTCCGACGATCATGCGCTTCGGCTCCGACGACCAGAAGGAGTTCTTCCTCCCGAAGATCATGAAGGGGGAGATCCACTTCTGCATCGGCTACTCGGAGCCGGGTGCCGGCACCGACCTTGCCGCGCTCAAGACCAAAGCCGAGCGCGACGGCGACGAGTACATCATCAACGGCCAGAAGACGTGGACGAGCCTCGCGACCGACGCCGACTATGTGTGGCTCGCGGTGCGCACCGACCCGAACGTCAAGAAGCACAAGGGCATCTCGTTGTTCGTCATCCCGATGGACACGCCCGGCATCAAGGTCAACCCGATCCACGTGATGGGCGAGTCCGACATCAACGACGTCTTCTACGAGGACGTTCGCGTGCCGGCGACGATGCGGGTAGGCGAGGAGAACGCGGGCTGGGGGCTCATCACCAACCAGCTCAACCACGAGCGAGTCACGCTGTGCTCGTCGGGCATGGTCGAGCGGGCGCTCGTCGACGTGCGCAAATGGGCGCAGGACTCGAAGCTGCCCGACGGGTCGCGCGTCGCCGACCAGGAGTGGGTGCAGCTCAACCTCGCACGTGTGCACGCACGGCTTGAGTTCCTGCGCCTCATCAACTGGAAGATCGCGTCGGAGTCGGTGAAGGGTGCCCTGCAACCGGCCGACGCATCGGCGACGAAGGTGTTCGGCACTGAGTTCTACATCGAGGCGTTCCGCCTCCTGATGGAGATCCTCGGGCAGAACTCGTACCTCAAGGACGACGCTCCTGGAGCGATGCTCATGTCGCGCCTCGAGCACTCGTACCGGGGCCTCATCATCCTCACGTTCGGCGGTGGCACCAACGAGATCCAACGCGACCTGATTGCGGTGTTCGGTCTCGGCATGCCCCTCGCACCTCGGTAAAGGACGGCAATGGACTTCGCGTTCAACGAAGAGCAGCAAGACCTTCAGGGTCTCGTCGAGAAGATCCTCGGCAGCGAGGTCACCCTCGAGCGCCTGAAGGAAGTCGAGGGGAGCGACACGAACTTCGACCGTGAGCTGTGGGGCAAGCTCGCCGACGCAGGTGTGCTCGGCATCGCGATCCCCGAAGCGCAGGGCGGCGGTGGCTACGGCTTCCTCGAAGCGTCGCTCGTGCTCGAGCAGATCGGCCGCACGGTCGCGCCCGTCCCGTACTACGCGTCGGTAGTGCTCGGTGCGCTGCCGATCGCGCGCTTCGGCACCAATGCGCAGAAGGACGCACTGCTGCCGGGTGTCGCATCCGGCGACACGATCCTGTCTGCCGCGTTGAACGAGACGGGTGCCGACCCGCTTGCGCCCACCACCACTGCGAAGGTCGACGGCGATGGCTTCGTGCTCGACGGTGTGAAGGAGTGCGTGCCGGCCGGACCGCTGGCAGATCGCGTGCTCGTGCCTGCTTCGACGGGTGACGGCGTGATCGTCGCGATCGTCGACACCAAGGCGAAGGGCGTGACGGTCGAGCGTCAGGACACGACGAACCACCATCCCGAAGCGCGCATCACGCTGAAAGGCGTGAAGGTCGGCGCCGACGACGTGCTCGGCTCAACGGCACAAGGGAACGAGATCCTCACTTGGCTCGTCGAGCGGGCGACTGCCGCGCTGTGTGCGATCGCAGTCGGCGTGTGCGAGGAGGCCGTGAAGATGACGGCCGAGTACACCAAGACGCGCGAGCAGTTCGATCGGCCGATCGCCACGTTCCAAGCGGTTGGTCAGCGCGCCGCCGACGCGTACATCGACACTGAGGCCATCCGGCTCACCGGGTGGCAGGCGATCTGGCGGTTGTCGGAAGAGCTGCCTGCGGCTGCCGAAGTTGCGGTGGCGAAGTTCTGGGCGTCGGAAGGTGGCCAGCGGGTCGTTCACGCGGCGCAGCACTTGCACGGAGGCATGGGTGTCGACCGCGACTACCCGCTGCACCGCTACTTCCTGTGGGCAAAGGTCATCGAGCTCACGCTCGGGAGCACCACGCCGCAACTGCTGAAGCTCGGCAAGATCCTCGCCGACGAACCCGTCAGCGTCTGAGTGCCTGACGGCGATCCCGCACCGATCGTCGTCGAGAACGACGGCCTGCGCATCGCTGCCCTCGACTGGGGCGGCGAAGGCGAGCCGCTGGTCATCCTCCACCCGACAGGTTTCTGCGCGGGCTTCTTCGACCCGCTCGCGCGACGACTGCGTGACAAGTTCCGGCCCATCGGTGTCGACCTTCGCGGCCACGGTGGGACCGACAGCCCCGACCCGGCGCACCCGTTCACGTATCCGAAGATGGCGCTCGACGTGCTCGCGTTGCTCGACCACCTCGGGGTGTCGTCGTGGAGCTCGCTCGGGGAGTCGGGCGGGGGCGGCGTGTCGGTGCTGGTCGACAGAGAGCGGCCCGGTGCAGTCCGGAAGATGGTCCTGTGCGAGGCCATCGCGTTCGACCTCGAGCGGGTCGTGCAGACGCCGGCCGGGCCACGCGGAGGCGGCAACTTCATGGCCGACATCGCTCGCAAGCGCCGGCCGGTGTGGCCCGATCGCGAGACGGTGCGCGCGTCGTACGCCGCCCGTCCGCCGCTCGATGCGCTGGCGCCCGAGTTCCTCGACGCTTACGTGCGCTGGGGCTTCGTCGATCGCCCCGATGGGCAGGTCGAGCTGGCGTGCCCGCCTGAAGACGAGGCCCGCATGTTCGAGATCTCAGCCGACGAAGACGGCGCGAAGGCCGCGTTCGCGCACCTCACCTCGTTGTCGTGCGACGCGGTGGTGCTCGCAGGTCTCTCGTCGAATCTGCCCACTGCGTGGTTCAACGCGCAGGCGGAACGGGCCGGCGCTCCGTTCGTCGGCATCGATGGCGGCCACTTCTTCCTGCACGAAGACCTCGATCGGGCCGAGGCACTCGTGCGCGAGCATCTGGCGGCATGACTGACGTCGAACGACTCCTCGCTTACGAGGAGATCCGTCAGCTCGTCGCTCGCTACGCGGTCGCGGTCGACTCCCGCGATCTCGACACGCTGGTTGCCCTGTTCCTCGATGACGTGCAGGTCGGGCGCGACGCCCGCGGTCGCGACGCGCTCAAGGCGTACTTCGAGAGCTCGCTACGTGGCGTTCGGGTCACGATCCTCAACACCGGCACCCACGTCATCGACTTCATCGACGACGACCATGCCACCGGGATCCTCTACTGCCGCGGCGAGGTGCAGCTTGACGACGAGTGGATCGTGCAAGCGATCCAGTACCGAGACACCTACGAGCGCCGTGACGGGCACTGGCACTTCGTTCGGCGCGAGCACCTCCTTTGGCACGCACGCCCGATCGGCACGTCACCCGTCGGACTTCCTGACGCACAGTGGCCGAAGGATCAGATCGGGCACTACGAGCTGCCCGAGGCATGGCCCACATGGGGCGCGTTCTGGGCCGAGGATCCGGACGCGAGGCGCTAGGCCACCACGCCGGCGCGGCGAAGCTTGGTGATGGAGGCATCGTCGTGACCGAGCTCACGCAACACAGCGTCGGTGTGCTGCCCAAGATCGGGCGGCATCGCGCGCGGCGCGCCAGGTGTGCCATGAAAGTCGACCGACGTGTTGATCATCATCACGGTGCTGTCGCCATCGGGCACCTCAACGAACCCTCCACCCGCGTGCACTTGCGGGTCCGAGAGCACTTCGTCAGTCGTCTGCACAGGTGCCCACCACACGTTCTCGCGGTCGAACACCTCGGACCACTCGTCGCGGGTCTTCGTCGCGAAGATCTTGTCGATCGCAGGGATGAGCTCACGGGTGTGCTCCCGGCGCGCGTCCTCGTCGTGGAACCGTTCGTCGTCGATCCACTCCGGCTTTCCGAGCGCGCGGCACACATCGGGCCAATGGCGTTGTCCTTCGAGCCCGACGAGCCAGAACCAGCGTCCGTCTTTGTCTTGGTAGCAGTTGATGACGGGGTTGGTCATCTGGGAGCGCTGCGCGACCGCAAGCGGCACGCCGAAGCGCAATGCCATGTTCAGGTCGAAGCTGATCGTGTACATGCCGTGGCGCAGAAGAGACGTCGCCACCAGCTGACCGTCGCCCGTGCGCTCCCGAGCTACGAGCGCTGCGCTGATCCCACCGGCCAACGTCATCCCGACGCCGTGGTCACCCATGCCGCCTCGCTGGAACGGAGGGATCTCGCCGTCGCGGGTCAGCAGTCCGGCGACGCCGCTACGAGCCCAGAACGCGCTGATGTCGTACGCCGCGCGGTCTCGATCGGGGCCCGTCGTGCCGTAGCCAGTAATGATCCCATAGACGAGTCGTGGGTACTGAGTTCGCAACGTCTCGGGATCGAGGCCGAGCCGCTCGAGTGCGTCGAGCCGGATGTTCGTGAGAAACACGTCGGCCGTGCCGAGCAGCTCGTGCGTGAGCTCGAGGCCTTCGGGCTTCGTGAAGTCGATGACGATGCTGCGCTTCGAGCGGTTGTCCATCTCGAACGGCGGGTTGTACGGCAGGTCGCCGCCGATCATCTTGGCGAAGCCACGCGCGGGGTCGCCCGTCGGTGGCTCGATCTTGACGACGTCGGCGCCCCAGTCGGCTAGCACGCCGCCCGCGGCCGGTCCTGCGACCCACACGCCTAGCTCTACGACGCGCACACCATCCAAGGGTCCGCTCACGGGCGGTGAGTGTACGGACTCGTAACATTCGCGGCCATCGACGTGCTCGTGGTGTGCACAGGCAACATCTGCCGGTCGCCGATGGCGGAAGCACTTCTCCGCGCGCATCTCGCTGCGGTAGGTATCGAGGCGCATGTGCACTCCGCCGGCACCATGGCGTGGAGCACTCCGCCACCTTCGGAGGTCATCGAGGCGATGCGCGAGCACGACATCGACCTCGCTGACCACCGTTCGTGTCAGCTCGACGAAGTGATCGTGCGCGACGCAGACCTCATCCTCGGGATGACCCGTCAGCACGTCGGCCGCGTCGAGGCGCTCGTTCCCGATGCCGGGCCGCGGACGTACCTGGTCGGTGAGCTCGTGCGGCTCGGTCGCGACGTCGGCCCCCGCCTGCCTGGTGAGTCCGTGAGGGAGTGGTTGACACGGGTCGACGCGGCGCGTCCGCACGAGCGGATCCGGGGGCGGGGCGTTGACGAGGTCACAGATCCGCTCGGTGAGCCGTTGGACACGTTCCGGGCGACTGCTGCTCGGCTCGACGCCGAGCTTCAAGCCCTCGCCCATCTGCTCGCTGTCGAGGGCGGTCTCTGACGGTTCGTCAGAAACTGGAACGTGTTCTCGTTCCATGCGAGCATCAACTCGATGGAGATGAAGTGGAGGCGCGGCCGGACGGCCGGGACGCCGGAGCGGAATCGACCCGCATAGTGGACCTCGCGGGCAAGGTGGCCGTCGTCACGGGAGCGGGTTCGGGCATCGGCCGCGCGAGCGCGCTCGCATTCGCGAAGGAAGGCGTGTCGGTCGTGGTCGCCGACATCGACGAGGCTGGCGGGAACGAGACCGTTGGACTCATCCACGACCAGGGCGGCACGGCGGTGTTCGTCCGCACTGACGTCACTGAGCCGCGTTCGCTCGAAGCACTGTTCGAGACCGCCGAGCGCGAGCTCGGAGGTGTCGACATCGTCCACAACAACGCGGGGTTGGTGAGCGGCGAGCCGGCGTGGCCCGACATCACTCCTGAAACGCTCCTCCGCGTGATGAACGTGAACCTCGGCGGTGTCGTCGTGGGCACGCAGATTGCGATCCCGTACCTGCGAAAGCGTGGCGGTGGCGCGATCGTGAACACCGCGTCCCTCGCCGCGTTGTTTCCGATGGCGCAAGACCCGATCTACTCGGCCACGAAGTCGGGCGTCACGATGTTCACCCGGGCGTGCGCGCCGCTGGCCGAGGAGGGGATACGCGTCAACGCGGTGTTGCCTGCGCTCGTTGACACTCCGTTGCTTCCGAAGTCGGGCGACGGCGAGAAGTGGGCGGACTGGGCGTACTCGGCGCGGGACACGCTCGGCATCCTCGATCCGAGTCAGGTCGCTGACGTCGTCGTCGAGCTGTGCCGTGACGACAACGCGGTCGCTCGCGAGGAAACCGTCGGCACCATCCCCAAGGTGTGACGGCATGGTGATCCAGAGCGAGGCGCTCACTCCGAACCAGGCAGCTCGTCGCAGCAGGGTGATCGACGCAGCAATGGCATTGGCCGCCGAGGGTGGGTACGACGCCGTGCAGATGCGCGACGTCGCGACCCGAGCCCAGGTCGCGCTCGGCACGATCTACCGATACTTCTCGTCGAAAGACCACTTGTTGGCGGCGTGCCAGGTCGAGCTCTGGCACGCACAGGTCGAGCACTTCTCGAAGCGCGCCCCTGACAGCGGCACGCCGGCGGACCGCGTCGTCGGCTTCCTGTCACGAGCGATGCAGCGGGCCGCCAGTGATCCGGAGCGGACCGCAGCACTCATCACCGCGTCATCGGCACCCGACCCGGCCGTCCGCGAATGTCAGCTCGAGATCATGGCGATGATCGACGGCGTGCTCGTTGACGCGATGGGCCGAGACATCGACGCCGAACGGCGTAAGCGCATCGCGATCACGCTTCGCCAGCTCTGGTTCTCGTGGCTCCTCAACTGGGTCAACGGCTGGAACGACGCCGCCACCGTCAGCCACCAACTCGAAAGCGCCACCCGCCTCCTCCTCGACTGACCTGACCCCGCTCCGGCCACCCGCGCCACCAACCCCCTCGTTTTGGAGAGCGTGGCGTACCGGATCGGTATGCCACGGCCTCCAAGTTGGACTTTGAGGTGTGAATGTCACACCCGGCGAGTTGCCTGTGCGACATGAATGACGTCATTCGTTCCATCATCGGCCTCGCGCAGCTCCAGGCTGGCGTGTTCTCCCGTTCGCAAGTCCTCGAAGTGGGGGCGTCTGACCGTTGGATCCACCGCCGTCTTGCATCTGGCGAGTGGGTCCAGATCGCCGAAGGCGTCTATCGCCTAGCGGCATATCCCGACACCGCGATGAGTCGACTTTGGGCGACGGTTCTTGCGCCGACAGGCTTGTCGGCGATCTCCCATGAAGCCGCCGCCACACTCCACGGCCTCGCAACGTTCAGATCGCTCGAGCCAGTGGTCACCGTGCGTCATTCGCGGAGCCGGATCGAGCACTTGGCGACCGTTCACCAGTCTCGGCGGCTGTACGACGAGCACATCACCACGGTGCGAGGTCTTCCGGTGACGACGGTTGCGCGGACATTGATCGATCTCGCTGCTCTCTTTCGACGCGCCCGTTTGGAAGTGATCGTGGACGACGCGCTCGCCAGCGGGAACGTCAAGCTCGCGGAACTCGCGTCAACGTTCGATGATCTCGCGGCCCGCGGTCGCAAGGGAACCCGGTTGATGCGAATCATCCTCGAGGCCCGTCTGCCCGGATATGTCGCGCCGCAAAGCAGGGCCGAGTCGTTGATGCTGCGGGTGCTGCGAGAGGGTGGCTTGCCGCGACCCGTGCTCCAGTTCCCGCACCCGTCGCCAATGATCGATAGCTACGTCGACGGTGCGTATGTGTCGGAGCAAATCCTCATCGAGATCGATAGCCGTCGGTGGCACACCCAGATGGCTCGAATCGAGAACGACAAGGAGCGTGATCAGGCCGCGAACCTCGTCGACTGGGATACCTACCGCTTCACCTGGCGGGACCTCACCCAGCGACCCGGGTGGGTGGTCAGCCAGCTCCGCAAGGCCCTGCGCAAAGCCGCTTGACCGTCGTCTTGGAGCCTGTGGCGTACCGAATCGGTACGCCACGCTCTCCAGAACGGGGTATTTGCGACGCGAAAGTGCAACGTGTTCTACTGCCGGGTCGTGGGGGAGTCTCAGGAGCGGTTGACCACTCACACGATCGACTTCCCGTACACGCGCACGCTCGGGCCGGTGTTCAGCGAGTTCCTCACCGGCATGCGCGACGGGAAGCTCGTCGGGATCAAGGGGCGTGATGGGAAGGTCATCTGCCCGCCGACCGAATGGGATCCCGAGACGGGCGACGCGCTCGGCAACGACTTCGTCGAGGTGGGGCCCGGCGGAGTGGTGACGACGTGGGCGTGGGTCACGGAGCCGACGCCGAAGCACCCGCTCGACAAGCCCTTTGCATTTGCCTTGATCCAGCTCGACGGGGCCGACACCGGGCTGATGCACGCCGTCGACGCAGGCAGCATCGACAAGATGTCGACCGGCATGCGCGTGACTGCTCGCTGGAAGGACGATCGGATCGGGCACATCACCGATGTGACCTTCGTACCGGAAGCAGGCTGATGGCTGAGTCTCAAGCAGCCGACCTGAACGCGCCAGTGGTTGGCATGGACTACCACATGCACGTCCAGTACCACGAGGTGCTGTGTCCGGTCATGCGCGAGTTCGCGGACGCGCTCATGGACAAGCGCCTCATCGGGCACAAGTGTCCGCAGTGCGGGCTGATCTACTCACCGCCGAAGGGCTACTGCCCGATCTGCGTCGTGCCGACCGACAAGTCGCACGAGCTCGAGCTGCAGCAGCGCGGCACCGTCACCAACTACACGATCGTCACGCCCGTGCAGTATCACGGCCAGGAAGAGACCGACCGCTTCGCCAAGGCGTCGCTCCAGCTCGATGGCGGTGGGACGCTGAGCCTTCAGGACCTGCTCGAAATCCCGGTCGATGATGTGCGCATCGGGTTGCGGGTCGAAGCGGTCTGGGCGTCCGACGCCGAACGCAACGTCGACGAGGTCACCAACCGCAGCTGGGGCATCGGGGAGAGCGCAATCCGCGGCTGGCAACCGACCGGTGAGCCCGACGTCCCGGCCGACGAGCTCCCGACGAACGTCTTCTGACCATGGCGAAGAAGACCGAAGACATCGCGATCGTCGGCTACGCGCAGTCGCCGTCGTACCGGCAAGCTGAGCTCACCGAACCGCAGTTCCTGTACCCGGTCATCAGCGAGGCGCTCGAGCGGGCAGGCGTGCCCCGCCGCGAGATCGGGTTCACGTGTGCGGGCTCTTGTGACTATCTCTCGGGGCAGACGTTCGCGTTTGTCATGAACCTCGACGCGGTTGGAGCGTGGCCACCGATCTCCGAGTCGCACGTCGAGATGGATGGCGCGTGGGCGCTCTACGAGGCATGGGTCCGTCTCCAGCACGGCGACATCGACACCGCGCTCGTGTTCGGATCGGGGAAGTCGTCGCCGGGCAAGCCGGCCGAGGTCTTTCCGTTGCAGATGGACCCGTACACGCTCACCCCACTCGGCGCGGATCCCGTCTCGCTCGCCGCGCTCCAGGCGCGCGCCATGCTCGACGCAGGAAAGATCACCGAAGACGAGATGGCCGAGATCGCGGCCCGCAGTCGCAAGAGTGCAGTGAACAACCCGTACGCGCAGGTGAAGGGTGACGACGACCCGGCCGTGCTGCTGAAGGAGCCGTACGTGACGGCACCACTGCGCAAGCACGATCTGCCCCCGATCTCTGACGGCGCAAGCGCGGTGGTGCTTGCGACGACGGAGAAGGCGAAGGAGCTCACCGACCATCCGGTGTGGATCCGCGGCATCGATCACCGCATCGACATCCACCAGCCGGGGATGCGGGATCTCACCGAGTCGCCGTCGACCCGACTCGCCGGAAAGAACGCGGGCGTAAAGGGGAAGTTCGACTTCGCCGAGCTGAGCGCCTCGTTCTCGCACCAAGAGAAGCTCCTGTGCGACGAGCTCGGCCTCGGCAAGGACGTGGAGATCAACCTCTCCGGCGGCCCGCTCGCTGCGAACCCAGTGATGGCCGTCGGCCTCACCCGCTTCGTCGAAGCTGCTCGCCTGATCGCCGAGGGCGGCAAGAAGCGCGGCGTCGCGCACGCAACCTCGGGCCAGGCGCTCCAGCAGAACCTCGTCGCCGTCCTGGAAGCCGAGTGAGCGAATCCGGAGCGGATGGAGTGAGCAGAGCGAACGGAAGTAGCGGAGTGGGAGCGGAGGCATTGAGGTGAGCTCGCAGCCCGCGGCGGTCATCGGCATCGGCCAGACCAAGCACAAGAAGCGTCGCGACGACGTGTCGCTGCCCGGCCTCGTGCGGGAAGCCGCGCAGCGCGCGCTCGACGACGCCGAGCTCACATGGAAGGACATCGACGCCGTCGTCCTCGGCAAGGCACCCGACCCGTTTGAGGGCGTGATGATGCCGGAGCTGAGCATGGCCGACGCGCTCGGCGCGAACGGCAAGCCGATGATGCGGGTGCACACGGCTGGCAGCGTCGGCGGATCGACCGCGCTGGTCGCGACGCACCTCGTGCAGACCGGCGTGCACGACCGTGTGCTCACGGTTGCTTACGAGAAGCAGGCCGAGGGCAACGCGCAGTGGGGACTCGCCGGTGGTCGCAGCGGTGGCATGGGCGCGGGCGGCATCTTCGCGCCCTGGATGCGCTCATACATCAAGCAGTCAGGTGCGCCCGAGGACATCGGCTGGAAGGTTGCGGTCAAGGACCGTCTGAACGCCTGCAAGAACCCGTACGCACACCTCCAGCTCAAGGACATCACGATCGAGGCAGTGAAGGAGTCCCCGGTCATCTGGGACCCAATCCACTTTCACGAGTCGTGCCCGTCATCCGATGGTGCGGTGGCGATGGTGCTCACCAACGAGAAGGGTGCGAAGAAGGCGCCGCGCAAGCCGGCGTGGGTGCTCGCAACCGCGATGCGCAGTGAGCTCGGAGTCTTCCCGGGTCGCAACAACGTCCGGCCCCAAGCCGGTGTTGAGTGCGCGCACATGATCTACGACCAGGCCGGGATCACGAACCCGCGCGAACAGATCGACATGGCCGAGCTCTACGTGCCGTTCTCGTGGTATGAGCCGATGTGGCTCGAAGGTCACGACATTGCGGGGCCGGGCGAAGGTTGGCAGATGGTCGCTGACGGGAGCACCGAGATCGACGGGAGCTTCCCCGTGAACGCGTCGGGCGGCGTGCTGTCGACCAACCCGATCGGCGCATCCGGGATGATCCGGTTCGCGGAGGCGGCGCTCCAGGTGCGGGGCGAAGCCGGTGAGCACCAGGTGAAGGATGCGCACGTGGCGCTTGCCCAGGCCTACGGCGGCTCCGCGCAGTACTTCGCGATGTGGCTCGTCGGAGACGAGCTCGACGCAGTCGCCAAGAAGAAGTAGCCGCGGTGACCGCGGTCGCGGCTCCGACCGACCAGGAAGCTCCCGAGCTGGCGGCGTTCCGCAACGAGGTCCGCGCCTGGCTCGACGCCAACGCCGAACGGCGCCGTCCGGACGCCAACGAGTTCAAGAAGCGCTTCACCGCGACGTCGGAGACTCCAGAAGAGGAGCGTGCGCACGTTCAGCGTTGCCGCACCTGGCAGCACGAGCTCTTCGATGCCGGGTACAGCGGGATCGCGGTGCCGACCGAGTACGGCGGCCAAGGCGGCACGCCCGCGCAGCAGCGCGTCTTCCAACAAGAGGTCGCGCGCTACGAGGTGGACATCGGGATCTTCACGGTCGGCATGAACATGGTCGTGCCGACGATCCTCGTGCACGGCACTGAGGAGCAGAAGCAGCGCTTCATCCCGCGACTGCTCAACGGGGACGACTTGTGGTGCCAGCTTTTCAGCGAGCCCGGCGCCGGTTCCGACCTTGCTGGTCTCACCACCAAGGCCGAGCGCGATGGCGACGAGTGGATCATCAACGGTCAGAAGGTCTGGAACTCGTACGCACACCTTGCCGACTGGGGCATCCTCATCACCCGCACTGACTGGGACGTCCCGAAGCACCGCGGGATCACCTACTTCTTGGTCGACATGACGACGCCGGGTGTCGAGGCCCGGCCACTGCGCCAGATCACCGGCGTCGCGCACTTCAACGAGACGTTCCTCACCGAGGTGCGCGTCCCGCACGAGAACGTGCTCGGTGAAGTCAACGGTGGTTGGGGAGTGGCGCAGACCACGCTCATGAACGAGCGCGCCATGATCGGCGGCGGCAGCGGGCTCGGTTTCCGTGAGTACTCGGATCTTGCGAAGCGCTTCGGCCGCGATGACGACCCGGTCGTTCGTCAGCGGTTGGCGAGCGCGTACACGCGCTTCCAAGTCCTCAAGTGGCTCGGTGAGAGGGCGCGTGCGGCGGCGAAGGCGGGCAAGCCGCCCGGCCCTGAGAGCTCGGTCATGAAGCTGGCGATCTCCGAGCACGTGTACGAGAACGGCAACCTCGTGCTCGCGATCGAGGGACCCGACGCGATGCTCTACGCGAAAGACGCGTACGAAGACGGCTTCTGGCAGCAGCAGTTCCTCGGACAGTGGAGCATCCGCATCGGCGGTGGCACCGAGCAGGTGCAACGCAACATCCTCGGTGAGCGCGTCCTCGGTCTCCCGTCCGATCCTCGCCCGGACAAGACCGACCCGTTCCGGGACGTCCCCAAGAACGTCTGACGATTAGTCGCGACCGCGATCGGCGATGCCGATGTAGAGCAGCCCGATGCCCGCGATCCCCAGGAGGTAGGCGATCCCCCAGAACGGGAACGGTGGGTTTTCGATCCCGCCCCACCCGAACCGCAGGGCCAGGCAGGCCAGGATGAGCACCGGTCCCAGCCAGATCGCGTGCCGTGGTCTCACGTACCAGGGTCGTGCTGAGGTCGGTCCACTCGTGTCCGTGTCCATCGGAAACTTCCTCGGTCGGCTGCTCATGACGACCTGACGCCGCCCCCCGCTTACCTCTACGCTCCCGCTCGAATGGCTGAGGCGCTCGATGGGCTTCGTGTCCTGGAGATCGGGCGGCAGATCGCCGCGACCTACGCCACCAAGCTGCTGTGCGAGCTCGGTGCCGACGTCATCAAGGTGGAACCCGACGCCGGCGACCCATTGCGCTCGTGGCGCGACGGTGTGCTCTTTCGCTACCTGAACTGCGGGAAGCGGAGCGTCCGTGCCGATCTCATGACCGACGATGCTCGAAGTTGGCTGCACGACAACGTCGCGAACGCTGACTTGATCATCGAGAGCCTCGGCGCCGGTGGGTGTGAAGCGCACCGCGTGGACCTCGACGAGCTCCGCGCGGTGAACCCGGCACTCGCAATCGTGCGCATCTCGGACTTCGGGCAGGAAGGTCCGTACGTCGGAATCGAGACGAGTGGGCTCACGCTCCAAGCCCTTGGTGGCTGGGTCTCGAACCACGGCGTGCCTCATCAGTCGCCGGTCCAGGTCGGTGCTTGGATCCACGAGTACACGGCCGGCACCTACGCTGCGGCCGCCGCGCTGACTGCCGTGCGCGCCGCGCAGCAGCGCAACGAACCGGTCACCGTTGACCTGTCGGTGATGGAATGCCTCGTCGGTGCGCTGCCCTACCCGATGATCGTGCTGGACGACATGCTCTCGGCCGGTCGACCCCCACCCTCGGTGAGCTACTTCCCGCTGCCCGGGATCGTGCGTTGCAAGGACGGCTGGGTCGGCATCAACTGCCTCACCGGGCAGCAGTTCGCCGACGCCTGCGTGATGCTCGGCGTCGACGAGTACGGCACTCGTCAGCTCGAGCTCTCGCCTGGCGGTCCACCGCTCGACGAGTTCTTCGCACGCATCCAACCGTGGCTCGACGAGCGCACCGCCGAAGAGATCGTCGAGATCGGTCAGGCGTTCCGTGTGCCGACGGCACCGGTCGGCGACGGCCGCATGATGCTCGACTACGCACAGTTCGCGGAGCGCCCGTTCTTCGTCGAAGAGGACGGCATCACGATGCCCGGCCCTCCCTACCGCCTCAGCGCGACCCCGTCGAAGCGCCGCGGAACCGCTCCGGCGATCCCGTCCAACCTCACCGCCGGGTTCTGGGCACGTGCAACGACTTCCCAAGTCGTTCAACGTGCCGAAAACCCGGTGGGGTTGCCGTTCGACGGGTTGCGGGTGCTCGATCTCGGATCGTTCTGGGCGGGGCCGTACTGCACGATGTACCTCGGGTCGTTCGGTGCCGAGGTCATCAAGGTCGAGTCGATCCGTCGACCCGATGGCTTCCGCTTCTCCGGCGCGGTGCCTGAGCTCGGCGACGACTGGTACGAGCGCGGCGGCATCTTCGCGGCGGTGAACCTCAACAAGCGCGAGGTCACGCTCGAGCTGTCGCACGAGGACGGGCGGGCGCTGTTCTTGAAGCTGGTCGAGCAGGCCGACGTCGTGCTGGAGAACTTCTCGGCTCGTGTCGTCGAGCAGTTCGGGTTGAGCTACGACGCGCTGTGCACGGTGAAGCCCGACATCATCATGGTTCGGATGCCCGGCTTCGGGCTCGAGGGGCCGTGGCGCGACTACGTCGGCTGGGCGATGGTCATCGAGCAGGCGACGGGCATGGCGAGCGTCACCGGACCGCCTGAGGTGCCGATGCATCCCGGCGGGCTCGCCGATCCGGTGATCGGCATGCACGCGGCGGTGGCGGTGCAGGCTGCCTTGGCCTACCGCGAGCGCACGGGTGACGGACAGCTCATCGAGGTCGCCCAGCTCGAGACGGGTGCCAACGTGACCGCGGAGCTCATCGTCGAGTGGTCGGCGCACGGTGCGGCGCTGCCGCGCGAAGGCAACCGGGATCAGTCCGTGGCGCCGCAGGGTGTGTACCCGTGCCGTGCCGACACCCCGATCCCCGAGTGGGTGGCCGTCACGATCGCCGACGACGACCAGTGGGAGGTCTTCGCGAACGCGCTCGACCATGCGGAGTGGGCATCAGACGACGCGCTCCGAAAGCTCGACGGGCGCCACGCGCGTCACGACGACCTCGACGCTGGCATCGCCGCGTGGACGGCATCGCGCTCCCCGGCGGAGGTGGTCGGTGCCCTCCGGCCGCTCGGCATCCCGGTCGCCCACGTGATCGCCGTCCCTCGCATGTACCACGACCCGCAGCTCAACGCTCGCGAGTGGTTCGTCGAGCTCGACCACGCGATCGCCGGACCCCGCCGCTATCCCGGCTGGCCGATGCGGTTCTCGTTCACCGACGCGCATCATCGCTTCGGTGCGCCGACGCTCGGTCAGCACAACCGAGAGATCCTCGAGGAGCTCGGGTTGTCCGAGACCGAGATCGATCGTCTCGAGCGCGACGGGATCACCGGGACCTCGATGACGCCCTGACCGAAGAGCTCGAGGCGCCGCCGGCAATGCGTGCCGATCGTCAGATCCCGCCGCGGGCGAGCAACGTGAGGCAACGGGCGACGGCTGTGTCAGCCGCGGCCCGTCCACGACGCTGACCTGGATCGAGCTCTGCGCAGCTCCGCCGGGGCCGGAGGCTGTGAGCGCGAACTGGAGGCCGTAGGTCCCGCAGGCCAGGACGAGAGTCTTCGAGCCGTCAGGAGATCCCACGCCTGCACTCTGACTGAGCGCCGTCTGCGTCGAGTGCGAGGTGGTCTAGGAGAACGTGACGTTGATGCTCAGAGGCTTCGAGCTGTCACACTCGGCTGGGTTGGGGAGTGCGTAGTAGGTGTCGATCGTCGGCACCATCGGCTTGGTGGTGGTCGTCATCGACTTGGTGCCAGTCGCGCTTGCGCCGCTCCCGTTCGACTTCACGGTCGTGGTGACGGCTGCTGAGGTGGACGAAGTGGGGCCGGAGGCCGAGGTCGAGGTGGAGCTCGACGCGGACTCCTGGTTCGATCCGGACGCGGCCGCGTCGAGTGATCGCCGCGAATGGTCGTCGCGTATGACCAAGGAGAGGGCCCCGGCGGCGAACAACGCACCGACGACCAGCGAGCAGAGCACGAGGATCGGGACCGAGCACCCTCGGCGCGCCGTGCCGACCGGGTGGGCGTCGGGGATGGGTCGACCGCCCTCTTGGGTGTCGGCTGCGTCGCCGTCGCCCATGGTTGCCCCCCTCGATCAGGGCGATGAGCACGTTACCGACGCTCGAACACAGGGGAAAGGCCGGAGCTGGCCGGTCTTCGGGGGCGCCGGTAGATTGAAACGCGTTCTATGTTTCTCGACTACACGGACGAGCAGCGCGCCCTGCGCAAGGAGCTCAGGGAGTACTTCGACGCGCTCTTGACGCCCGAGGTGCGTGAGGAGCTCGGCCCGCCGGGCGAGGGGAACGCCAAGTTCCGTGACGTCGTGCGGAAGATGGGTGCCGACGGCTGGCTCGGCATCGGGTGGCCCAAGGAGTACGGCGGCCAGGGCCGGGGCACGCTCGACCAGTTCGTGTTCTTCGACGAGGTGCAGCGAGCAGGCGCACCGTTCCCGTTCGTCACCATCAACACGGTCGGGCCCACGATCATGACGTACGGCTCCGAGGAGCAGAAGCGTGAGTTCCTGCCAGGGATCCTGAGCGGCGACATCAACTTCGCCATCGGGTACACCGAGCCCGAGGCCGGCACCGATCTGGCATCGCTGCGCACTCGTGCGGACGACGACGGTGACGAGTGGGTCATCAACGGCAACAAGGTGTTCACCAGCGGCGCCAACCAGGCCGACTACATCTGGCTGGCCTGCCGCACCGATCCCGACGCCCCGAAGCACAAGGGCATCTCGATCATCATCGTGCCGACGTCGTCGCCGGGGTTCAAGTGCACGCCGATCGTGACGGTCGGGAGCGTGGTGACGCAGGCGTCCTACTACGACGACGTGAGGGTGCCGAAGAGCAACGTGGTCGGTGACGTGAACACGGGTTGGCGACTCATCACGAACCAGCTCAATCACGAGCGCGTCGGCCTCGCCGCGCTCGGTGGCACGACGCACCGCCTCTACGACGACATGGTCCAGTGGTGCCGCGACACGCCGTCGGGCGACGGCAGCCAACGCATGATCGACGTGCCGTGGGTCCAGATGGATCTCGCGAAGGCGCACGCCAAGCTGGAGGCGATGAAGCTGCTCAACTGGCGGATGGCCGCGGCGGTCGCGAACGACACACTCACGCCGACGGACGCGTCCGCCGCGAAGGTGTTCGGCGTCGAGACACAGATCGACGCCTATCGACTCTTCCTCGGCATCCTCGGCGCGGTGGGGTACCTGCCGCACGGATCCGCAGGCTCGGCGTTGCTCGGTGACGTCGAGCGCATGGGTCGCTCCGCGCAGATCAACACCTTCGGTGGCGGTGTCGTCGAGGTGCTGCGGGAGATCGTCGCGACGACCGGGCTCGGCATGGTGAGGAGCGGAAGGTAATGGTCGCTGCGAACGGAGCGGCGCGAGCCGAACGCCCGCGGCTCGGGTATCCCGGGCCGCAGAGAGCGAGCCATGGTGATGAAGCGAACGTAGCGAGCGGAAGTAGCGGAGTGGGAGCAGCGCAATAGTGGCGGACGACGCGGCCAAAGCAGCGTTCCTCGCCAAGCTGAAGGAGTTCGAAGGTCGCGAGGTCGGCACGCAGGACGGGGCCGACGAAGTGAACCAAGCGATGATCCGGCACTGGGTCGAGGCGATGGGTGACAGGAATCCCGTCTACACCGATGCCGGCGCGGCCGAGAGGTCGGTGCACGGTCAAGTGATCGCGCCGCCCGTGATGATGCAGGCGTGGGTGATGCGCGGCATCGCGCCACCCTCCCGAGGTCCCGGGAACGCACAGGACGAGCTGATGGCGCTCGTCGAGAGCGAAGGCTTCACCTCGGTGGTCGCGACGAACTGCGAGCAGGAGTACGACCGGATGGTCCACCTGGGCGACCACCTGCGCAACCGCACGGTCATCGACTCCGTCTCAGAGGAGAAGGCCACCGGCCTCGGCGTCGGTCACTTCATCACGACACGGGTCGAATACGAGACGCTCGAAGGCGAGCCGGTCGGCCGCCAGATGTTCCGCATCCTCAAGTTCCGCGCCGGGACCGGCCGCCAGGCCGCGTCCGCCGGTGACGGCGAGGAGCAGGCCCGTCCGAAGCGCCCGCGCCCCGCGCTCAACCGCGACAACCAGTTCTGGTTCGACGCCGCGAAGGAGCACCGCCTGGTGATCCAGCGGTGCACCGGCTGCCAGGCGCTGCGCCACCCGCCGCGCCCTCGGTGCGACAAGTGCGGTTCGTACGAGTGGGACGCCGTCGACGCGAGTGGGCGCGGCACGGTGTACAGCTTCGTGGTGAACCACTACCCGCAGGTCCCGTCGTTCGACTACCCGCTCGCCGTCGGCCTCATCGAGCTCGAGGAAGGCACGCGGCTGGTCGCCAACATCGTCGGCATCGATCCGTCCGAGATCACCGTCGGCATGCCGGTCGAGGTCGAGTTCGTCGACCACGACGCCGACCTCACCCTCCCGGCGTTCCACCCGACCAAGTGATGAGGGCGGAGTAGATGGACTTCACCCTCAGCGAGGAGCAGCAGGCGGTTCGCGAGCTGGCCGCGCAGATCTTCCAGGACCACGCCGACGTCGGTCGCATCAAGCAGATCGAAGCAGGCGAGGAGCGCATCGACCGCGACCTGTGGCGCGCGCTCGCCGATGCGCACCTGCTCGCGATCGCGCTCCCCGAGGCCGACGGCGGCAGCGGGCTCGGGATGATCGAGACGACCCTCGTCCTCGAGCAGCAGGGTCGTGCGGTCTCGCCCGTCCCGTACTGGGCGACGATTGTGTGCGGCGCGCTTCCGATCGCGGAGCACGGATCGCCCGAGCAGCGGCAGCGCCTGCTGCCGGGCATCGCATCGGGCGAGCGGTTCGTCACGGCTGCGCTCGCAGAGGCAGGCCTGAACGACCCGCTGCGTCCTTGCGTTCGGGCGACTCCTGACGGTCAGGGCTGGCGGCTCGATGGGCAGAAGCCCTCGGTGCCGGCGGGCTACGTCGCGGATGTCGTCCTCGTGCCGGCGACGACCGACGACGGACCACGGGTGTTCGTGGTGGACGCACACACGAGCGGCATGTCGCGAGAGAGGGCGCAGACAACTGATCGATCGTTGGTGGCGCACCTCACGTTCGACGGCGCGCCTGCCGACATGCTCGGTGAGGGAAGCGATCGAGCACTGCCCTGGATGGTCGACCGCGCCCTCCTCGGGCTGGCGGCCATGCAGATCGGCGTGTGCGAAGGCGCGCTCGCGATGGCGGCCGAGTACACCAACCAGCGGAACCAGTTCGGGCGACCGCTCGCGAGCTTCCAGGGCGCGCAGATCCGCGCCGCCGACGCGTACATCGACACGGAGGCGATCCGCGTGACCACGTTGCATGCGGCGTGGAAGCTGGACGCCGGCCGCGACGCGACCGCAGAGGTGCTGGTTGCCAAGTGGTGGGCATCCGAGGCCGGTCAGCACGCGGTGCACAACGTCCAGCATCTCCATGGAGGCATGGGCGCGGACGTCGACTACCCCGTGCACCGCTACTTCTTGTGGGGCAAGCAGATCGAAGACACACTCGGCGGCGCCAGCGCACAGCTCGCGCGCCTTGGCCGCGAGATCGCGCTCGGGGAGGCACTCAAGTCATGAGCACGACGACCTCGCTCAAGTACGACGACGTGAACGTCGGGGATGAGCTGCCACAGCTCGACATCCCACTCACCCGCACGTTGATCGTCGCCACCGCGATCGCATCCCGCGACTACCAAGATGTGCACCACGACCCCGGTCTTGCGCAGGAGCGCGGGTCCAAGGACATCTTCATGAACATCCTGACGAGCAACGGGTTCGTGGGCCGGTTCGTGACCGACTGGGCCGGCCCCGACACGCTGTTCAAGTCGGTCAAGATCCGTCTCGGAGCGCCGAACTACCCGGGCGACACGATGGTGATGACCGGCTCGGTCACCAAGAAGGAGGACGGCGTCATCGAGGTGTCGCTTCGCGGCGCGAACAGCCTCGGCGACCACGTCACCGGCACGGTTCTCTTGGAGCTGCCGACATGAGCGAGCGTCCGGAGCCGGGGAGATGAGCGAGAAGCACCGCCTGGTGGACGCCGGTGCCATCGTGGGGATCGGCGCGACCGAGTTCTCCAAGGAGTCAGGCCGCTCCGATCTCCAGCTGGCGATCGAAGCGTGCGAAGCCGCGATCGCCGACGCCGGCTTGAAGCCGAGCGACATCGACGGCTTCGTCACCTTCACCCAGGACACGAACCCCGAGATCGAAGTCGCCAAGAACCTCGGCGTGGGGGAGATCAGCTTCTTCTCCCGCATCCACCACGGCGGCGGCGCGGCGTGCGGCACCATCCAGCAGGCCGTGCTCGCCGTCAGCGCCGGGGTGGCCGACTACGTCGTCTGCTACCGCGCGTTCAACGAGCGTTCCGGACACCGCTTCGGCACCGGCGTGCAGGATCGCGCCCCGGCGCCGACCGCCGACACCGCGCACTTCTCGTGGTACTCACCGCACGGCCTCCTCACCCCCGCTCAATGGGTGGCGATGTTCGCGACCCGGTATCTGCACGAGTACGGGGCGACGAGCGAGGACTTCGGCCGCATCGCTGTCGCCGACCGCAAGCACGCGGCCAACAACCCGAAGGCCTGGTTCTACGAGAAGCCGATCACCCTCCAGGATCACCAAGAGAGCAGGTGGATCGTCGAGCCGCTCCACCTGCTCGACTGCTGCCAGGAGAGTGACGGGGGACAAGCGCTCGTCGTCACGACGCCGGAACGAGCGAAGGACCTCCCGAGCACGCCCGCGATCGTGCGCGCGTCAGCCCAAGGCGCGGGCGAGAACCAGGACATGATGACGAGCTACTACCGGGAGTCGATCACCGGGCTCCCCGAGATGGGGCTGATCGCCCGCCAGCTCTGGAACACCACCGGCCTCGGCCCCGACGACATGCAGGCCGCGATCATCTACGACCACTTCACCCCGCTGGCGCTGCCCCAGCTCGAGGAGTTCGGCTTCTGCAAGCGGGGGGAGGCCAAGGACTTCATCGCCGACGGCAACATCGAGCTTGGTGGGCGGCTGCCCATCAACACCAACGGTGGCCAGCTCGGCGAGGCCTACATCCACGGCATGAACGGCATCGCTGAAGGGGTCCGGCTCATTCGGGGCGAGTCCACGAACCAGCCGCCCGACGTCGAGCACGTGCTCGTGACCGCGGGGACGATGGTGCCGACGAGCGCGCTCGTGCTCGGCCGCGACCACTGACGGCACTCCGGGTTGCAACTCGGCCACGGGCCGTGGTGGTTAGGCTCGGCTCGGATGCGGAGCTGGTGTTGAGCAAAGAGGGGGAAACACCTTGAACAAGCAGACGGGCATCATCGCGGGCGCCTGCGTGGCCGCGATTCTCCTCGTGGGCGGCGTCGCGATCGCAGTTGGCGGTGGCGGCGACGAAGACGAGGCGGGCCCGGACACGACCACCACGACGACGACGCTCGCGTCTTCGGGTGACGGTGGCGGCTCCGGTGGCTCCGGTGGCTCCGGTGGCGGCGGCGGCGGGCCGACCGGACCACAGCCATCGGTCGTGAGCTTCGCCACGCTTTCGGGAAATGACGACGTCGACTGTCACAACGGCAATCAGCAGAACTTCAGTGTCGTCTGGGACACCACCGACGCGGTGCGGGTCGCCATCACGAGCGGCGGCGACAACCTCCCGCCCGACGGTGAGGGCAGCCTTGGCTTCGACTGCCTGAGCGCGCCGCACACCTACACGCTGACCGCGTACGGCTCGGGTGGACGCACGGCGACGTCGTCGCTGACGCTGCCGGCCCGGAACGTGCAGCCACAGCAGCAAGAAGACGAGGACGAAGGTCCCTGAGTCAACCGTGCTACGGGCTCGGCGCGGCCGCGCCGAGCCCACATGGCACGAACATCACCGTGGATCGGCTGGCTCGGGCTGGGCCTTCCGTGCACGCGACTCCGCCACGATCGCCACTCCCGCAACCAAACGCGTGGGTACCCGCCGGACGTCCATCACCCGAACGAACGAGAGAGGGCGCGTTCGGGTTCTGACTCGCTACGGTCGGGCGGTGCAGTTCTCGATGATCTTCGAGGCCCAGATGGCCGATGCGAGCGCGGCCAACGAGCGACAGGTGCTCGCGGACTGCGTGGATCAGGCGGTGTTCGCCGAGGAGATGGGCTTCGACCGGGTGTGGGCCGTCGAGCACCACTGCCTCCGTTGGTACGCGCACATGAGCGCGCCCGAGGTCTTCCTGTCGTGGGTCGCGGCGCGCACCTCGCGCATCCGCATCGGGCACGGCGTGGTGTGCATGCCGTTCAACTACAACCACCCGATCCGTGCCGCAGAGCGGGCCGCGATGCTCGACAACCTCTCCGGCGGGCGTCTCGACCTGGGGGCCGGTCGCGGGGCCACGCTCCAGGAGATGTCGGCGATGGGAGTCGATCCCGATCGTACGTACTCCGAGGTCGAAGAGGCGTTGCGCATGATCGGGAACATGTGGCGTGGCCCGGACGGTGGCGAAGACTTCGAGTGGCACGGTGAGCTGCTGCAGGTCGCGCCCCATCCGATCCTCCCGAGACCCGTGCAGCTGCCGCACCCGCCGCTGTACCTCGCGTGCACCAAGAACGACACCGTCGCGCTCGCAGCCGAGTACGGGATCGGATCCTTGGTGCTCGGGTTCTCGGGTCCGGAGGACATCGCCGCACTACGAACGATCTACGACGACACGATCGCGGCCCGCACCGGGAAGCGCTTCGTGTCCTCAGAAGTCAACAACCACTTCTCGGCACTGTGCCCGACGATCGTGCTCGACGACAAGGATGATGCGTTCAAGGTCGGCGCCCGCGGGCAGCGGTTCTTCGCCGAGGCGATCGCGCACTGGTACGGCAGCGGTCCGCCGCCGAACCCAGGCACCGAAGACGACGACCAACGCGCCGAGATCGAAGGGTCGGCGGAGCGGATGGTGGCGCGACTGCACGAGGCGAAGATCCCGGTCGGGCCGAACAGCACCTTCACGTTCAACCTCGTCGAGCACGCCTACGGCGACTGGCGTGACGCGATCGCCTACGCCGAACGGCTCGAAGAAGCCGGCGCCGACGAGGTCATGTGCCTGATCCAGATGGGCACCGTGCCCCAACAGGCGTGCATGGACACGATCCGCGCCTGGGGTGAGAAGGTCATCCCGCACTTCCGAGCGAAGGCGGGATGACCCTTGTGATCCGCTCGACCGGGCTACGGGCCCTGGTTGATGGTGATCGACACCTGCTTCTGCACGTCTGGACCGTTTGGCCCCTTCGCGGTGACCAGATAGGTGTGGGTCTGCGAACCTAAGCACCCATACGAGAAGCTTGCTGATCCTGCTGGTCCGAAGGTGCCGTACGGGCCGGGACCGTCGACCGAGAGCACGGTCTGGGTCGCGTTAGTGGTGCTCCACGACACCGTGAACTCGTAGGGGTCAGTTGGTGAGTCGAACATGGGCGGCGGATAATCCTTCGTACAGGTGACGGTGCCTGGCTCCCCGGTCGAGAGCGAATCGATCTTCGGGTCGTCGCTAGGCGGTTGCGTTCCGTTCGAGGTCGGGGGGGCCAAGGTGGTGGACGTCGTGCTCGTCGAAGTCGACGCCGAGGTCGAGGTGGACGTGGTGGTGTCGTCCGTCGCTTCCTTCTTGTCGTCACCGCCACCGCCGGCGATCGCGATGCCGCCGCCGATCACCAGGCCTGCGAGCAGGATCGCCAGCGGGATGGGCCACCACTTGCGACCGTCGCCGTCATCGTCGTCGTGACCACCGCCGCCGCCCTGCGCGGGAGGGTCACCACCCGCCATCGTCTGGTCAGCGCCGCCCATGGCTTGGGTCTCGTCGGTCCCGCTCATCGTGTTCTCCTCTAGTCGTCGGTGCTGATCGTGAGCGTGGTCGAGCTGGTCGCATCGGGTGCGCCCGGCCGGCTCGCGGTGAGCGTGTAGGTCAAGGTATTCGTTGCGTTGATCTCTGGGCACTGCACGTCAACGTTCCGGGTGCCGTCCACCTCGACCTGCTGATTGCTCCCCGGTGCCCCCAGGGTCACCGCGGTGGCATTGCTGGTCGCCCAGCTGATCGGCAAGGAGATCGTGTCCTGTTGGATCTGGTGACCACACACGTACGGGTTCTCGGCGAAGCCGAACGAATCGATGCTGGGCGACGGTTGCGCAGAGCCGCCCCCGCCTCCGCTCCCACCGCTGGGCGCCGTCGCGATCGTGGTGCTGGTGGACGTCGAGGTGCTCGCCGTCTCATCGTTGTCCCCACCCCCGCTCCCGATCGCGATGCCCGCGCCGATCACGACGCCGGCCAGCAGGATCGCCAGCGGGATGGGCCACCACTTGCGACCGTCACCGTCGCTGGCCATGTCGAAATCCTCTCGCCGCTGTCGAGGTTACTGCGCTGAGTCCTGACGCACTTGGGATCGGCCGCTTACCGCGGCGCGGCGGCCAGCTCCGACAGCAGCAGCGCTTCGCTCACCATCAGGTTCCGCCAGTCGCCCAGATGCAGACTCTCGTCCTCGCCATGGATGTCGCTGCCGGGGTCGGCCGGGCCGAGCAGCAACGCCGGGATCCCGCCGAACGCCTCGGCGAAGGGCTTCACGAACGGGATCGTGCCGCCCGTCCCCATGAGCACCGGCGGCCGCTCGAAGCCCGCGAGCAGCGCTCGCTCGGCGGCGTCGAACGCCCAGCCCGTGGGCTCGCATGTCCACGCGGGCACGGCTTCGTGCGTCTCGAGCTCCGTGTGCAGGTTGAACGGCACATGGCGCTCGAGGTGCGTGCGGAGAAGTCCGGCGAGCCGGTCGGGGTCCTGACCCGGCGCGACGCGGATGCTGATGCGTGCCGAGGCCGTCGCCACGATCTGGTTGGACGAGCCTTCGATGGGGTGCGAGTCGAAGCCGAGCACGGCGATCGCCGGGCGGAACCACAACCGCTCGAAGATCGAGACGGACGGATCGCCCGCAAGCTCGACGCCGTCGAGGATCCCCCAGGCGCGACGCAAGCCCTCGCTGTGGTCGGGGAGCGCGTCGAGCCTCGTCCGTTCGTGGCGCGTCAGCTCGCGCACGTCGTCCCAGAACCCGTCGATCGCGATGTCGCCGTGCGCGTCGACCAATGACGCGAGTGCACCGGCGAGCGCGAGCACCGGGTCTGGCACCGGTCCACCGGCCATCCCTGAGTGCACGGGACCATCCATCACCGAGACCGTCACGTCGCAGGTCACCAGACCGCGCAGCGAGTAGGTGAGCCCGGGCGTGCCGACGTTCCAGTTCCCGGCATCGGCGAGGAGCAAGACATCGGCCGCGAGCTCGGCGGCATAGGCGCCGAGGAACTCCGCGAGTCGCGGTGAACCGATCTCCTCCTCGCCTTCGACGAGCACCTTCACGTTGCAGGGAAGCGCGCCGGTGACGTCGAGCCAGGCCTTGATCATCGCTCCGTGCGCGACGGCTCCGGCCTTGTCGTCGGCGGTGCCTCGGCCGTACAACCGGCCGTCCCGCTCGACAGGCTCGAACGGGTCCGAGGTCCACCGGTCGACGAAGCCCGGGGGCTGCACGTCGTGATGCGCATAGAGGAGGATGGTCGGCGCACCTTCGGCGTGGAGCCACTCGGCGATCACCGCCGGGGGAGAGCCGCCGGCCTCGGCCAGGCGCACGTGCTCGAGCCCGCACGACTCCAGGTAGTTGGCCGTGACCTGTGCGCTGCGCTTCACGTCAGCGACGTGATGCTCGTCGGCGCTGATGCTCGGGATGCGGACGAGGTGCTCGAGCGTCTCGCGAGCGGCGTCGAAGCCCGCGTCGATCGCGGCGACGACCTTGTCCGTGGGCATCCGGCGAGCGTACTGAAGCATCTCCCGGGTACCCTCCGCGCCGCGAAGGAGGCGGGCCATGGGACGACTCGACGGACGGGTGGCGATCGTGACCGGTGCCGGGCAGGGCATCGGCCGCGGCGTCGCGCGCCGGTTCGCACGCGAAGGCGCGTCGGTCGTCGTCGCGGAGGTGAACCCGTCGACCGGCGAGCAGGTCGCGAACGAGATCGCCGAGGAGCTGGGTGCCACCGCTCGATTCCTCGCAACCGACGTGCTCGACAAGGAACAGGTGCAAGCGATGGTGGCCGACACCGTCGACGACCTGGGCCGGATCGACATCCTGGTGAACAACGCGTACGCCGCCGGTGGGTTCGACCGCTTCGAGCGCAAGCCCGACGACGACCTGCTCCTGGCGTTCCGTGGCGGACCGCTCCACACCTTCTGGGCGATGCAGGCCGCCTTCCCGCACATGAAGGCGCAGGGGTGGGGACGGATCATCAACTTCGTGTCGCTGAACGGGATCAACGCCCACCAGTACTCGGTGGACTACAACGCGGCGAAGGAAGGCATTCGGGCGATCACGAGGACGGCGGCGCGTGAGTGGGCGAAGCACAACATCCTCGTCAATGCGATCGCCCCTGCTGCCGCGTCTCCGGCCTATGTCGCGTTTGCCGAGGCCGCTCCCGACAACGCCAAGGAGATGCTCAAGCAGAACCCGATCGGACGGATGGGCGATCCCGAGCACGACATCGGTGGCGTCGCGCTCTTCCTCGCCAGCGAAGACAGCGACTACATCACGGGCATGACGATGCTCGCCGACGGTGGGAGCCACATCAACGGTGTGCTGTGGGACCCGCCGATGCCAGACTGACGCATGGGCTACGACCAGCTCACGACGATCGAGGTCACTCTCGAACGAGGGGTCGCGTGGGCGACGGTCCATCACCCGCCCATGAACCTCTGGGATCGCTCGTTCACCGCTGACCTCGTCCAGCTCATCGGCGGGATCGAAGCCGATGACGGCGTGCGGGTCCTCGTGCTCGCCAGTGCGGACCCCGACTATTTCATCGCGCACGCCGACGTCGAGATGATCATCGACTTGCCCGCGGACGCGCAGGGAACCCCGGGAGAGCCGGCGCCCGTCAACCTCTTGCTCGAGCGTCTGCGGACCATGCCGAAGGTGTCGATCGCCGCGATCGGTGGGATCGCGCGCGGGGGAGGCTCGGAGATCGCGCTTGCCTGCGACCTCCGGATCGCCAGCCAATCGGCGCGCCTCGCGCAGCCAGAGGTGGTGCTGGGCATCATCCCCGGCGCCGGCGGCACGCAACGCCTCACGAGACTGGTCGGCCGCGCGCGGGCGCTGGAGATCGTCCTCGGGTGCGGTGACGTGACCGGTGACGAGGCCGCCGCGATCGGCTACGTCAATCGGGTCGTCGCCGACGACGAGCTCTTGCCCACGGTGCGGCGGTTGGCGTGGCGAATCGCGGCGATGCCGCCAGCCGTGGTGGCTGGTGCGAAAGCTGCCGTGAACGCCGCCGAGGAAGACAGGGACCTCGGGTTCGCGATCGAGGCCGACCAGTTCCGATCGTCACTCGGCAAGGAAGCGCATGCCCGCATGCGGCGGTTCTTGGATCTCGGCGGTCAGACCCGCGACGGAGAGCAGGATCTCACCTCGATCATCGACGAGCTCAACGCGCAATAGAGGGGCTACGCGTCGACCACCCGAGCGAGCGGGAGCACGAGGTCCCGCTCGACCTCGGTGAGCACCAGCTCGACGGGCGCGGCCACGACGACGTCGTCCGGATTGCGATCGACGATCGTGCTCACCATGAACACGCCCTCGTCCAGACGCACGACGACGGCGCAGTAGGGCGTCCGCTCCGTGAACGCCGGCAGCGTCGGCGGATGGATGACCGTGCGCGCCCAGATCTCGCCCCGACCTGACGCCGCGACCCATTCGACGGCGGTCGAGCCACATGCCGCACACAGCGGTCGTGGCGGGTGTCGGTGCACGCCGCAGTCCGCGCAGCGCTGGATCCGGAGCTCGCCTTGGGCGGCGAAGGACCAGAAGCGGGCGTCGTGGGCCCCGATGGGGGCCGGGCGCGGGTAGGGAGCGCTCATCGGTCGGCTCCGAGCAGGACAGCGCCTGACGGGTCGCTGACCGCCCCGCAGATGAACGCCACCTCGGCATCGGCAACCTGGTTCACCGCAGTGCCGCGGATCTGCCGCACGGCTTCGGGAAGGTGGTTGACCCCGTGCACGAACGCTTCGCTCGTCGATCCTCCGTGCGTGTTCACCGGGAGCGCGCCGTCGGGCCAAAGCGTCTGCCCGCTCTCGACGAACGGTCCGCTGCCACCGCGTTCGCAGAATCCGTACTGCTCCAGCGCGAGGAGCACTGCCACGGTGAACGGCTCGACCATCATCGCCACGTCGACATCGCTCGGCGTGATGCCAGCGTCCCCGAAGAGTCGGCGACTTGCGGTGACGGCGCCACCGTCACGTTCCTCGAACGCCGCGGTCGTGGCGAAGAAGTCGCACAGCTGCACATGGATCGGTGCGCCGTACTGCACCTGGGAGAGCACCTTCACGGCCGGTTGCTCGAGGTCGCGCGCCCGCTCGAGCGAGGTGACGATCACCGCCGCGGCGCCGTCGTTCTCGAGTGAGCAGTCGAACAAGCGGAGCGGCTCGGCGATCGGTCGCGACGCATGCCAGTCATCGATCGTGATCGGGTCGCGCATGATGGCGTCGGGATTGCGGCTGGCGTGGAAGCGTTGTGCCACGGCCTGCATGCCGAAGTGCTCGGCGCGGGTGCCGTACACGTGCATGTGCCGGCTGGCAATGAGTGCGAACTCGTGCGCGGGCGCCGCCACCCCGAAGGGGTAGTGCCACTGCTTCGCGTCGGAGAGCCGGTCGCCGCCCTTGGCCCATGGGCGTCCGCCCTGGTTGGGGTCGATGCCGTACGACGCGGTCTTCGACCGGTTGCGAGCCCGAAACGCGACGACGCACTCCGCTGCGCCCTGGTCGACGGCGAGCGCCGCGAGCCCGAGCAGCGACGCGGCACCTCCGCCGCCCGACGGTGTCCGCGCCATGTAGCGCAGCTCGGGGATGCCGAGCGCCGTCATCAGGTCGAGCTCTTGGACCTGCTCAACGTGGTAGCTGACGACGCCGTCGATCGCGGCGACGTCGAGGCCGGCGTCGGCGCATGCCGACCGGATGGCCTCGCACGCGAGGTCGAGCTCGGTGCGCCCCATGTTCTTCGCGTAGGTCGTCTGGCCGATCCCGGCAACAGCAGCCTCCATCGACCGCTTCCTAACACCGAACTGACACCGACGTCAGGCCGATGCTTGACTGACGCCCGTGAAAGCCGCGGTCTTGCGCGAGGTGGGCGGGAAGATGCCGATCGAGGAGCTCACGCTTCGGCCGCTGGAGGCGCACGAGGTGCAGGTGCGCATCGCCGCGTGCGGCGTGTGCCACTCCGACCTCTCGGTGCAGCAAGGCGTGCTGCCCGTCGCCTTCCCGTCGGTGCTCGGTCACGAGGGCGCCGGCGTGGTCGAGGACGTCGGGAAAGGCGTGACGTCGGTGAAGGCCGGCGACCATGTGATCATGGCGCCGATCGCGCCGTGCCGAAAGTGCTTCTACTGCCTGCGCGGGCAACCAACGCTGTGCGAGCAGGGCTTCACCCACATGTTCACGCCGTACGCACAGGCGGGGAGCGATGCGATCAACCCAGGGCTCGGCCCGGCCGCGTTCGGTGAGCAGACGATCGTTCCCGAGGCGTCGGTCGTGAAGGTCGATCCCGAGTTTCCACTCGAGATCGGCGCGCTGATCGGGTGTGGCGTCGTCACGGGTGTCGGCTCGGTCGTGAACTCCGCGCAGGTCGAAGCGGGGGCGACGGTCGCCGTCATCGGATGCGGCGGAGTTGGTCTCGCCACCATCCAGGGCGCGCGCCTTTCCGGCGCGTCGCAGATCATCGCGATCGACCGTGTCGCTGAGCGGTTGGAGCACGCGAAGGGCTCGGGCGCGACCGATCTCGTCGACGCGAGCAGCGGTGATCCGGTTGCCGCGGTGCGCGAGCTCACCGGTGGGCACGGCGTCGACTACTCGTTCGAGGTCGTCGGGCTCTCGGCAACGATCCGCCAGGCCTACGACATGGCTCGGCGAGGCGGCACATTCACAGTCGTCGGCGCCGGTGCCTTCGACGACATGGTCTCGTTCTCGGCAGCCAACCTCATGGTCGACGCCCGCACGATCCGCGGTTGCGTGTTCGGGTCCACCGACCCGCTTCGCGACTTCCCGCGCCTCGTGCGGTGGCAGGAGCAAGGGCTGCTGGACCTCGAGCGGCTGGTGACCAAGCGCATCAGCCTCGATGACATCGACGAAGCGTTCACCGAGATGCTCGACGGCAAGGGTGCCCGCAGCGTGGTGGTGCTCGGCTCGGCATGACCAACGCGGCGCCGGAGGTCGCCGCACGAAACGATGCTCCCACGGGACCTTTCAAGCGTCAACATGCGCGTTGACTCATCGGAAACCTCCCGGGCGCGCCGCGCGAGCGCGGGCAGACTGTTCGGCATGGAGCATCGCGGGGTGGACGAGCTGGAGGCCGGTGTCGACGACGTGCGAGGTGCGCCGAAGGACGACGGGCGCGTCGAGCTCATCGTGGCTCGACCCGACGTCGAGGAACGCACGGTGCTCGAAAAGGCGCGACTCGACGAGGTTGAAGGTCTGGTCGGCGACAACTGGTTGCCGCGCGGGAGTAGCCGATGCGAAGACGGCACGGCCGACCCCGAGGCACAGGTGACGGTCATGAATGCCCGTGCCGCGGCACTGATCGCGGGCGACCGTGAACGTTGGCCCCTGGCCGGCGATCAGTTGTACGTGAACTTCGACATCGGAAACGAGAACCTCCCGGCCGGAACGCGGCTCGTAGTCGGCGACGCGGTCCTCGAGGTGAGCGCGAAGCCCCACACAGGGTGCGCGAAGTTCAACGCCCGGTTCGGCAAGGACGCGCTCAGGTTCGTGAACTCGCCCGTCGGGCGAGAGCTGAACCTGCGCGGCATCAACACGAAGGTGATCACGGGTGGTGCCGTTCGCACGGGCGATGCCGTGCGCAAGATCGCCGGCTAGCTCAGCTCTCGACGCAGCTCCGCAGGAAGCCCTGCACCCGCGGGAGCCAATCGGCGATCACCCTAGGCATCGCGATGCAGGCATGCGGTGCCTCGGGATACACCATCAGCTCGGTGCGGTTGCCGGCCCGAGCCCAACGCGACGCCATCAAGATGTTGTCGTCGATGAAGTGATCGTCGGCGCCGACTGTGAACAATGCCGGTGGCATGTTCTCCAAGTTGCCGAAGTATTGGCCGAACACCAGGTTGGCGCCGATGAATCGCTGTGCAGTGCATCAGCGAGCACGACGCGGCGAAGAACATCCTGTTCTCCGAGGGCAGACCAAGTACCAGGCCAATGACGCGAACAAGGGTCACGACAACACCTTCTTCATTCAGCTCAACCGCGTGGTCTTCGCCGACTGAGCCGCGCCCGTTCGGACGGTGTGCAAGCATCTCGCCATGTCCGAGCAGACAGCGCACGCCCTGGTGCTCGAAGAGCCGCGCACGCTTCGCGAGCGTGAGCTCCCGCTCCCCCAGACTGGCGATGATGACGCGCTGCTGCGGGTCGAGGCGTGTGGTCTCTGCGGGACGGATCACGAGCAGTACACCGGTCATCTCCACCCTGGCTACGGGTTCGTTCCAGGGCATGAGTCCGTCGGGATCCTCGAGCGGATCGGGTCTGCGGCCGCGAAGCGATGGGGTGTCCGTGAGGGCGATCGCGTGGCGGTGGAGGTGTTCTTGTCGTGCGGCACGTGCGCGCCCTGCCAGGCGGGCGACTCGCAGCGATGTGCGCGCCATGGCCTGGCCGACATGTACGGGTTCGTGCCCAGCGATCGAGAGCCAGGGCTCTGGGGTGGCTACTCGCAGTACCAGTACCTCGCGCCTGACTCCCAGGTGTTGAAGGTCCCCGACGCGCTCGACCCGATCACCGCGACGATGTTCAACCCGTTGGGCGCGGGCGTTCGCTGGGGAGTGTCGCTTCCGGGCACACGCAACGGTGACGTCGTTGCGGTGCTCGGCCCGGGCGTGCGCGGGCTTTCGGTGGTAGCCGCGGTGAAGCAGGCGGGTGCCGGCTTCGTGATGGTCACCGGGCTTGGCTCGCGTGATGGGGCGCGCCTTGCCACCGCGAAGCGCTTCGGTGCCGACCTCACCGTGGACGTCGGAGTCGAGGACCCGGTGGCCGCGCTCGAGGACGCGACGGGTGGTCGTGCCGATGTGGTCGTCGACGTCACCGCCCGCGCACCTGCCGCGTTCACACAAGCCGTGAAGCTCGCTCGTCCCGGTGGAACCATCATCCTCGCGGGAACACGCGGCACCACCGACGTGCCCGGCTTCCGACCCGACGATCTCGTGTTCAAAGAGCTGCGAGTGCTCGGCGCGCTCGGGGTCGACACACCTTCGTATCAGGCCGCGCTCGAGCTCCTCGAGGATGGTGCGTACCCGTTCGCGGATGTGTCGCGACACGTTGCCGGACTTGCCGACGTCGACACCCTGCTCGAGACCATGGCGGGAGAAGCCGGTGAACCGCCGCTGCATGCGGTGGTTGATCCATGGAAGGACACATGAGCCGATGACCGAACCCCGGATCCCGATGCTCGACCCAGATGCGACGCGGGTCGCGGCTGAAGAAGCCGGCATCCCGACGACGCACTTGAACGTGTTCCGGGTGCTGCTCAACCACCCGCATCTGGCGCGTTCGCTGTACCGATTGCTCGCGACGCTGCTGTGGCACGGCCAGCTCGATGCTCGACTCCGCGAGCTCGTCATCATGCGCATCGGTTGGCGCACGGGCTCCGTCTACGAGTGGACGCAGCACTGGCAGATCGCTCGTGACCTCGGAGTGACCGAGGAGGATCTGCTCGCGGTACGGGACTTCCCTGACGACGGGCGGTTCGGCCCCGCTGAGCGTGCCGTGCTCACGGCAACCGACGAGACCCTCGACGCCGGCGCGATCAGCCGGGCGACGTGGCAGGAGTGTGCGGCGCACCTGCCGATGGAGCACCTGCTCGAGCTCGTCGTCGCCATCGGCAACTGGCGGATGTTCTCGTCGCTGCTCCGCAGCCTCGAAGTGCCGTTGGAGAACGGCGTGGATCCCTGGCCACCTGACGGCAAGGCATCGAAAGCGCCGTAATCGCTCGGCGTTGCCCGGGGTCAGGAGAGGTTCACAGACTCTCGGCGGCGACCACGTAGCGTGGTTGCCACAACTCAGTGGGGTCCGGAGGAGCGATGGGCGAGTTCTCGAGGTTCATGGCCCGGCGGGGGAAGCTCGCCGCGCAGACACTCATCCTGGTCGCGCTCCTTCCACGAAGAGGCGCAGTTCTCCACTCGCACGGTCGCAGAGCTCGTCGGGCTGGGGCCGGACGATGTGGTGATGTGCGCGGTGCCGATGTCGTGGGGTGCGGGATTGTGTTGGGGACTGCGCTTCGCGTTGCTCTGCGGGGCGACGCTGGTCTCGATGGAGCGATGGGACCTGCGCCTCACGGCTGAGCTCATCGACAAGGAAGGGGGCACGTTCATCTACGGCCCGCCCACGATGGCGCGCGACCTCGTCGACCTTGCCGACGAGTGGCGTCCGGCCGGGCCGCTCAAGATGATCTGTGTCGGCGCGCCGATCCCGCGCCAGATGTGCGTCGATGCCCGTGAGCGACTCGGTCTCTCGCTCATCCCCGGCTATGGGCAAACCGAGCACCTGCACTCGGTGCTCGGGCGCCTCGACGACCCGATCGAGAAGCTGACGGACTCTGACGGGCGCGCGATCCCACACGACGAGGTGCGCGCGGTCGATGACGACGGCAATGAGATGAAGCCGGGGGGCCGGGCGCACTCGAGGTCCGCGGTCCGAACGTGGCGTGCGGCTACTTCCACCAGCCCGATCTCACTGAGCAGACGTTCCGTCCCGACGGGTGGCAGGTCACCCAGGACCTGGGCACGTTCGATCGTGACGGCTACTTGCGGATCAGTGGAAGGAAGCGAGACATCATCATCCGTGGCGGACTCAACGTCAGCCCGCGCGAGGTCGAGGAGCTGCTGCTTCGACTGCCCGACGTGAAGGACGCTGCGGTGGTCGGGTATGCCGACGAGCGCTACGGCGAGAGGATCTGTGCGTTCATCGTGCCGAAGGGGAGCGCGGCGCCGTCTGTCGAGGCGATCACCGATGCCTTCCAAGACATGGGCGTCGCCAAGTACAAGTAGCCGGAGCGCATCGAGCGACTCGACGAGCTCCCGTTGACCAACACCGGCAAGGTGCGGCACCAAGCCCTGCGGGAGCGACTGTTGCTGGGTGCATCGAGTGCGGGTGACGCGAACCCAGCGCGCTGAATACGGTGTCGGTATGGCTGAGACCGTGGAGTTCCCCAGCAACGGCGACATCGCATCCGGGCATCTCGTGACACCGTCGGGATCCGGGCCTGGCGTGCTCGTGATCCAGGAGTGGTGGGGGCTGGACAGCGGCATCAAGGAGATGGCCGACCGGCTCGGCGCGGCGGGCTTCGTCGCGCTGGCTCCCGACCTGTACCACGGTGAGCTCGCTGGGCACGACGAGATGGACAAGGCAGGTGCGCTGATGGCCGCGCTTCCACCTGATCGCGCGGCCCGTGACATGAGCGCGGCGCTCGACTTCCTCGCGGCCCACGACACGGTGAGCGGGAAGGGCCTGGGTGTCGTCGGGTTCTGCATGGGCGGCATGTTGTCGTTGGTGATCGCCGCGAACCGCGCCGACATCAAAGCGTGTGTGCCCTTCTACGGGTTCCCGCAGGGTGACACCGAGCCGGACTGGTCAGGGTTAGCCGCGAAAGTGCGGGGTCACATGGCCGAGAATGACGACTTCTTCCCACCGGATGCGGGGCGCGCCCTCGAATCGAAGCTCAAGGACCTGGGCAAGGACGTGACGTTCACGGTCCATCCGGGGACGGGTCACGCGTTCATGGGGCCGCACAACGCGCTCGGCACACGCGACGCACAGCTCGACGAGAAGCTGTGGCCGGAGGTCTGCTCGTTCCTCCACGCCGAGCTCGACGCCCGGTAATCAGAGGCGCTCGACGAACTCGAACTGTCGCGGCCGTTTGTAGGCCGCGAGGCGCTCGCGGCAGTGACGGTCGAGCTCATCGGGTGTGACGTCGACACCATCACGCGTCACCACGTGCGCCACGACGATCTCGCCCCACTTCGCGTCCGCGGTGCCCACCACCGCACATGCCGCGACGGCCGGATGGCTGGCGATGCACGCCTCGACTTCCGCGGGGCAACGCCGGATCTCGTCGTCACGACCCTCGCGCGCCTTGTTGACCCATTCCGGATCAGCGATCAGCGCGCGCACGAGCGTGATCCCGTCGGCCTCGCCGCGCTCGATGATGCCTTCGGCCTCGTCCGGCATGAGGATTCGGTGGACGGTGAACACCGGTGTGTCGCGAACGGCCTCGCGCACCTTGTGCGCGGCATACACACCGAACAAGTGCGGCGCGTAGTTCGTGCGCATTATCCCGACCCCGCCGATGCCGACGCTCACGTTGAGAAAGTCGACCAAGCCGCTCTGTTCGTACGCGGCGGCGACCTCGGCGCAGTCGCCCGCGGTCAAGCCGGAGAGCCCTTGTGACTGCTCATCGTCGCCCGTGAGCCGGATGCCGACTGCGACCGTGTCACCCACGGCTTCGCGGGCCGCGTCGACGATCTGCATCCCGAAGCGCATGCGGTTCTCGATCGACCCGCCGTACTCGTCGGTCCGGTAGTTGAACTTGGGTGACAGGAACTGGTGCAGCAAGTACCCGTGCGCGCTCTGGATCTCGATGCCGTCGAACCCGCCCTTCTTTGCGTTGACGGCGCAGGTGACATGAGCATCGATGGCGGCGCGGATGTCCCCGTCATCCATCTCACGCGGTGTCTCGAAGTAGTCGGGCGAAGGCGACGGCCCTACCGCGACCTGCTTCGACCAGTTGCCCAGCATCATGGCGCCGGAATGGGTGAGCCGGAGGAACGCCAACGCGCCGTGCTCATGGACCTGACTCGTGAGCTCCTCATAGTGGGGGATGCAGGCTTCGTCCCACCCGTTCGCGTTGTTCGGCATCTTGTAGGCCGTGTTGGGCGCGACGGCGGTCTTTCCCGCGATCACGGCAGCGACGCCGCCGCGGGCGCGGTCGGCTAGGTACCTGCCGTACCGGCGGCCGTAGAACCCGGGCTCGCCCCACACCGGGTTGGGCTCGGTGAACATCGTGAAGTGCGCGCCGCAGATCACCCGGTTGCGCAGCTCGAGCGGACCGACCTTCAACGGCTGGAACAGCAATGGGTGCGCGGGCGCGTTGGACAGGCTGGCAGGCCAACCATGCTCTCGGCGTGGCAGCATTGGGTCATGGCCGACGTGCGTGATGCCCAGCCCGACGCGAACGAGGAGTACGACCCGTTCACCGCCTTCGACGAGGCCGCCGGCGTCGGCCAGGTGCGGGATCCGTACGCGGTGTTCCACGAGATGCGCTCGGAGTGCCCTGTGCACGCAGGATCACAGGCGCACCGCTTTCGCGACCTGGGCGAGGACAACATGGAAGCAGCGCTCATCGGCGACCGCACGCCCTATGCGCTGATGACGTTCAGTGGCGTGCAGCAGGCGTTGAAGGACGGTGAGACCTTCTCTTCCTCGGGCTACGCCGAGAGCATCGGCATGCTCATGGGTCACTCGATCCTCGAGATGGACGAGCCCGAGCACCACCGGTACCGGTCGCTCATCCAGCAGGCGTTCACCCGCAAGGCGATGGAGCGATGGGAGGCCGACATCGTCCGCCCCATCGTCCACGCGAACATCGACAAGTTCGCGGAGCGGGGTCACGCCGACCTCGTGCGCGAGCTCTTCTTCCCATTCCCGGTGCAGGTGATCGCGGAGATGCTCGGTCTGCCGCGTGATGGGCTCCGCGAGTTCCACGCGAAGGCGGTCGAGCTCATCACGATCATGACCGACATCGAGCGCGGCCTGATCGCGTCGCAGTGGCTGTACGACTACTTCACCAAGATCATCGCCGAGCGTCGGATCGAGCCGAAGACCGACGTCATCAGCGTGCTGACTCAGGCCGAGCTCGACGGGCAGCGCCTCACTGACGACGAGATCATCGCGTTCCTGCGGCTGTTGCTCCCGGCGGGTGCCGAGACCACGTACCGATCCTCGAGCAACCTCATGTTCGGGCTGCTGAGCAACCCAGAGCAGCTCGAGGCGCTCCGCAACGACCGCGACCTCATGCCGCAGGCGATCGAAGAAGGCCTGCGATGGGAAGCCCCGCTCACGAGCATCGGGCGCACCGCGATGCGCGAGGTCGAGGTCGACGGCGTGACGATCCCAGCCGGCTCACCCGTGCAGGTGTGCATGGGGGCCGCAAACCGCGACCCGGGTCGTTGGGAGAACCCCGACCAGTTCGACCTGTTCCGTGATCCTCAGCAGCACATGGCGTTCGCGTTCGGGCCGCACATGTGCTTGGGCATCCATCTCGCTCGGATGGAGACGACTGTGGTCGTGAACGCGGTGCTCGACCGCCTTCCCAACGTCCGCCTCGACGCCAATGCCGAGGACGTGCACATCAGCGGCCTCGCCTTCCGCGCTCCCAACCATCTGCCGGTGCTGTTCGGTACCCACTAGCCCGCGCTTCGCGACGGCCGGAGATCAGGGAGACACCGGCACTCTCAACGACGCGAGCGGATTCTCGAGCATGACCTTCCAGGTTCCCGACGTGCCTCCGGGCGTGTACACGCTCGACGTGGCGTGTGTGTTCACCGGGCCTGCCGGCGGCCCAGCCGGGGGGTCTAGAAGATCGTCGGGCCTTGCTTGGGTCGGCCGCTGTCCTTCCATTCCTTCGGCGGCAGCTCCGGTGGCTTGGCGCCGGCGCCGAACATGCGGGGGATCTGTGCGGCGAGCTCAGGCGCGGTCCACCCCGCGTCCTCGCGGGTGAAGACGCGACCCACCTCCCACGCGGGGATGTGCTCCACCGTTCCGCCACGCACCTGGAACGTCTGACCGCTCACCCACCCACCCTCAGGTGAAGCGAGGAAGCAGATCATCTCGGCAACGTGCACCGGGTCGCCGTAGTCGATTCCGTCGGGGGCAACCTCCGCTTGAGCACGCGACCGCCAGCCGATCGCAGCAAGGCGGGTGTACGCCGACGGCATGATCGTGTTCGCCGTGACGCCGTACAGCGCCATCTCTGTAGCAACGGCGTTCGTGAACGCCATGACGCCGGCCTTGGCGGCGACGTAGTTCGACTGCCCGGCGCCACCTTGCATGAGAAGCCCAGTCGACGTGTTGATCAGTCGCCCGTAGCCACCACGCCCCGCCTTCCCTTCGGCGCGCCACCAGCGACACGCCGGCGCGCTCACGCAGAACGTTCCCCGCAGGTGGACGCGGATCACGTCGTCCCACTCGTCGATTGACATGTTGAACGCCATCCGGGGACGACCGAAGCCCGCGTTGTTGACGACGATGTCGAGTCGTCCCCACTCGTCGACGGCGCGCTGTACGAGTGCCTCGCCGCCCTCGGGTGTGGAGATGTCACTGCGATCAGCGACGGCAGCTCCACCGGCGGCGGTGATCTCGGCGACCACCTCATCAGCTGGTGACTCGTCGGTCGTGCTCCCATCGGTTGCGACACCGAGGTCGTTCACCACCACAGAAGTTCCGTACGCTGCGAGACGTGTGGCTTCGGCTCGCCCGATGCCTCGCCCGCTGCCGGTCACGATTGCCACTCGTCCTTGCAGATCGATCATGGCCCGACGCTACGCCACGAGCCGCGCGGCCCGCGGTGGTAGCTATGCTCCGGCCGTGAAGCACCGTGTGCTCACCGCCGCGATTGTGTTGGCGGCGCTTGTGACGCTTGCGGGGCATGCGTCTGCACTCACCGACGAGGACGCGTGTGACCTCGTCAGCGAAGACGCCATCACCGACTACTTCAGTACGGCGCCGACCGAGACCACGCCCGATGGTGAAGAGGGTGTGTACACCACCTGCACCTGGAACATCACGTTCGCGACCGAAACTGGCACCACAAGTGCCATCGCGTTCGTCGGCATCGACAAAGTCAGCAAGGTGGCCAAGCAGGACTTCAAGGCGAACAGCAAGTCCCGGGACGCCGAGAAGGTGGACGGCATCAAGAAGGGCTTCTACCTGGCCGAGGGCAACGCGGGAACCATCACGTTCATCAAGAGCGGGAACTTCGTGAACGTTCAGTTCCTGGGGAGCTCGCCCGAGGATCTCGACGCGAACAAGGACGGCCTGACCTCGATGGCGCAGGATCTGCACCGCGCGCTCTGAGCATCAGACGCGTTCCAGCTGCTCGAGCCGACCGCGTGCCTCGAACCGCGCGCGCAGGTCGGCTCGGTCGGCGTCAGTCATCGGTTGCAGCGACGCACCCTTGTGTGCGCGCCACCAGATGCCGACGGTGTTGGGGGAGTCGCCGTTCCAGCGCTCGTTCCGGAGCTGGCGCTTCAGGATCTTCTGCGTCTCGGTGATGGGCAGCGTGGCTACGACGCGTACGTAGCGCGGTGACCACTTCGTGCCGAGGTCGGCCTGGTTGTCGAGGAACTCGTCGAAGGCCGCGGGGTCGAACGTCGAACCCGGGGTGAGCTCGAGCGCGGCCATCACCTGATCGCCGACAACCTCGTCCGGGACCGCGTAGATCGTGGCCAGCACCACATCAGGATGACGCGCCAGGATGCGCTCGACCGGTGCCGCCGCGAAGTTCTCCCCGTCGACGCGCAACCACTCGAAGTCGCGCCCGGCGAAGTAGAACCAACCCTCCTCGTCGCGGTAGCCGAGATCGCCCGTCCAGTACCAGCCGTCATGGACCCGCTGCGCGTTGGCTTCGTCGTTCTTGTAGTACCCCTCGAAGATCTTGTCGCCGTGCTTGCTCACGATCTCGCCGATGGCTTCCTCGGGGTTGAGCAGGTGTCCGGCGTCGTCGAAGCGCGCCGGAGGACACTCGTCGCCCGTGTCGGGATCGAGGATGCACGTGCCCATGCCCTCGGGTCCGACGCCCAGCGCACCTTTGGGCATGTCCGGCGTACGGATGATGTTGGCGCCGCCTTCGGTGGATCCGTAGCCGTCACCGACGACGCACCCGAACCGTTCGCCGAAGCGCGCGATGTCGAGGTCGGCAGCCTCGTTGCCGAACACCCGTGTGAGCGTGTTGTCGGCATCGTCCCCCTGCTCCGGCGTGGCGAGGATGTACGAGAGTGGCTTTCCGACGTAGTTGAAGTACGTGACGCCGTATCGACGGACGTCGGGGAGGAAGCCCGATGCAGAGAACTTGCGACGCAGCACGAGCTGGGCGCCCGAGAGCAGCCAGGGCACGAAGCACGTGACGATCGCGTTCGAGTGGAACAGCGGCATGGTGCAGTACATGACGTCATCGGGCCCGAGCTCCTGCCCGGCCGCGAACATCGAGCACATGCGGTGCAGTCGACCCTGCGAGAGGATGCACGCCTTCGGCGCGCCGCTGGTTCCCGAGGTGAACAGCAGCAGGTAGATCCCCGTCGGGTCGACCTCTCCTGTCGGCATCGCAGCGTGCGCATGGGTGCTCAAGAGGTCGGAGTACTCAGGCGTGTCGACGTCGATGACCCGCCCACTGGCCGGACCCAGATCGAGACCATCGAGCAGCTCGCGGTGGCGCGTCTCGGTCACGATCAGCTGGCAATCCGTGTGGGTGACGTCACGAGCCAGCTCGGCCCCCCGTCGGGTCGGGTTGATGCCGACGATCGCATCGCCCGTGAGCGCCGCTGCACCCAGCCACGACACCATCTCGGGCGTGTTGTCGAGCAGCACGCCGACGTGGCAGGGGGCGCTGCGATCGAGCGTAGCGAGGAGGTAGCCGGCTCGGGTCGCACAAGCTTGGGTGAGCTCGGCCCACGAGCGCGACTCGTCCTCGAAGCGAAGCGCGACGCGATCACCGTCATCCGCGCGCTCGCGGATCAGGTGCGCGACGTCGCTCACAGCGGCTAGTACGCGAGCTTCAGACCCGGGCGCGGCCAGTCGAACGCCACCAGGCGTCCGCCGCCCGACAACGTCGCGTACGCGGTCTTCATGTCGTCGCCGCCGAAGCACACGTTGGTCGTGAACCGATCAGGCAGCTCGACGTAGTCGTGACCGCCTGTGGGGTCGACGACACAGAGTCCCTCTCCGATCGCGGCGACGATCACGTTGCCGTCGGCCTCGACGGCCATGGAGTCGAAGTGGCCCTTTGTGGCTTCGACGACGGTGGCCATCGGTGTCGCGACCTTTCCTGGACCGGTGACCTCCCAGGCGAGGAGGCGGCCGGTATAGCTCTCGGCAACGTAGACCCGGTCGCCGGCTGGAGACAGGCCGCATCCGTTCGGACCGAGAAGACCCCGCGCCACCTGCGTGACCGATGAACCGTCCGGGAGTCCGTAGTAGAGACCGCCCCTGTCGGTGTCGTCGGCGCGCGACTTCCCGAAGTCGGTGAACCAGAACCCGCCATCGGCATCGAACACGAGGTCGTTCGGACCGCGGAAGATGTGCCCGTCGCACTCCTTGTAGAGGACTCGGTGCTCACCGGTCGAGAGGTCGACTCGGTTGATCCATCCGCCGGAGAAGTCGGGCGGCTGGTTCGACATGTTCGTCAGGTCGAAAGGGATGATCATCCCGTTGAGGTCACTCCAGAGGAAGCCGCCGTTGTTCGCGATGTAGCAGGCGCCGTCAGGCCCAATCGCCGCGCCATTTGGTCCGCCGCCCAGTTCCGCGACTACTTCGTTCTTCCCGTCGACGACACGCGTGAGCGTGCCGCGCCGAATCTCGACGACCAGCACGCTGCCGTCCGGCATGACGATCGGGCCCTCGGGGAACTGGAGGTCGGTGGCGATCTCTCGTACGTCGGGTGCGCTCATGACGTCCCCTCGCGTGGTCGGTGGCGCTGTGCGGCGACTGTTCTAGTCCAGGGTGCCCGCGACGGGCATCGGGCGTTCAGGCGAGTGCTTTCGTGGCGGTCTCGGAGTCGTGGTACTCGCGCCAGAACCGGATCAGGTCGTCCTCGAACCGGAAGATGCCTACGTACCGAATTTGGTACGAGTTGCCGTTGTGCTTCACGGTGCCGTCGCTCGAGTACTCGGCCACAACGGTCTGCCCGTCGGCACCGGGGTACGACGTGGTGACCCCGATCTGGAACGGGTCGAACATCCCGCCTATCACGTCTGCGAGGAGCTTCTCCATCGCGGCGCGGCCGCGGACTGGCATCTCGAAGCCCGCGGGTGCGTAGGCGAGCTCGAACTCGATGTCGTCGTGCAGGAACTCCACGACGCCCGCAAAGTCGCGCGCCGACAGGCGTTCGAACACGGTGTTGATGGTCTTCTCGTGATCGGTTGGCATCGTGCCCCTTTCAGAGCGCGGCGTAGAGCGCGTCGAGGATGGGGAACCACCGTGCATCGTCACGCCGTGTCGTCCACTGCATGCGGTTCATCACGTAGCCGAGAGCGATCCCGGCATCGGGATCGAGAACACCGAGCGAGCCGCCCGAGCCGTTGTGGCCGAACGTCCGAGCACCCGGGCCGAACGAAAACTCGTCGTCGGGCATGGTGATCTCGAAGCCCAAACCGAACCGTGACGGGAGATCCATCACGACGTCGTGCCCATCCACGTGGATGCGCCCGCTCTCGGTCACGAGGTCGGGAGCAACGAGCTCACCGCGTCCATACGCCCCGTAGATCCGCGCCAGCGCTCTGGCGTTGGCGTGGGCATTCGCAGCAGGGATCTCGGCCGAACGGAAAGCCCGGGTGTTCGTGTGCTCGATCACGTTGCAGTCCGGTGGGTTGCCGAACGACTTCGACCCGAGGCCGTCGGGCTTCCAGTGCGAGAAGAACGTCGGAGCGCCCTCGACGAGCTCGATGGCCATGTCGGCCGTTCGCGCGTCCTCGGCCGCGGGCAATCCGAGGAAGCAGTCGACACCGAGGGGGCTCACGACTTCATCGCGCAGGAACGTGCCAATGGTCCGACCATCGGCGCGCCGCACCACCTCACCCACGAGATGGCCGAAGGTCACCCCGTGGTACCCGTGCGCGGTGCCCGGTTCCCATGACGGTGCCTGCTCGGCAAGGGCGTCGGTCATTGCTTCCCAATCCGACAGCGAGCCGAATGGCATCGGGCGCGTGATCGCCGACAGCCCGGCCTCGTGGGTGAGCAAGAAGCGCACCGGAAGGTCGGCCTTCCCCGCGGCGCCGAACTCCGGCCACCACTTCGCCACCGGAGCGTCGAGATCGACGACACCGCGATCCACAAGCATCAAGAGTGCGATCGCTGCGAGGCCTTTGGTGCACGAGAAGGTGCACGCGATCGTGTCGCGCTCCCATGGTCGTGAGCGCGCCTCATCGAGATGGCCGCCCCAGAGGTCGACGACGGGTCGGCCATTGACCTCGATCGCGAGTGAAGCTCCCAGCTCGCGCCCGTTGGCGAAACCGGCGGCGAAGGCGTCCGCCACCGCAGCGAACCTCGGGTCGCAGCGCCCGTCCAGCAGGTCGGCATCGGCCATGGGCCATGACCCTCGCAGTTGCGGTCCCGAACGGGCAAGTGGTCGTATGGCCCCATGGTTGACCAGTCGATCTTCAGCGAGGTCGCGAGCATCGGCTACCCGATCCTCGACTCCGACGCGCACGTCAACGAGCCGCCTGACACGTGGCAGGCGCGAGTCCCGTCGAAGTTCAAGGACCGCGCACCGAAGGTGCTCAACACCGAGCACGGCGACGTGTGGTCCTTCGACGACGGGAAGTCGATGCGGCCGGTCGGGCTCACCGCGACGGCTGGCCTGTCGTACCTCCAGTTCAAGCCGGCCGGCATCACCTACGACGACATGCGACCAGGGAGCTTCGACACCAAAGCTCGGCTCGCCGACATGGATGCCGACGGCATCTGGCTCCAGGTTCTCTACCCGAGCGTCACGCTGTCGGGAGCCAAGATCTACGGCGACGAACCCGCGCTTCAGATCGCGTGCGTGCGGGCGTACAACGAATGGCTCGCGGAGTTCTGCGAAGGCTCGGAAGGCCGACTCGTCGGGCAGGGGATCCTGCCGACCACCGGTGTCGACGACGCCATCGACGAAGCAAAGCGTTGCGTGGAGCTCGGGCACCGCGGCGTGGTGATGTCGGCGTTCCCGAACGGGAGCCTCGACCCGGCTCCCGAAGACGAACCGTTCTGGTCGTTCATGCAGGACGCCGACCTCCCGATCGCCGCGCACATCGGGAGCTTCGTGAAGGGTGTCGCCGTGGACAAGCCACCCGCGCTCGACACCCTCGCGTTCATGGGTGTGGCCGGCGCGAGCAAGGCCGGCGCCAACACGTTGCCGGTGGTGTGTGACCTGATCTTCTCGGGCATCTTCGAGCGATTCCCGGGACTGAAGCTGCTGCTGGTGGAAGCGAACATCGGGTGGATCCCGACGCTGCTCGAGCAGGTCGACGACATGTTCCTGCGCTACCGCTGGTTCACGAACGGCGTGGAGCAGATGCAGACGATGCCGAGCCGGATCTTCCATCGGAACTTCTGGGCAACCTTCATGGTCGACACCGTTGGCATGGAGCTGCGGCATCGGCTCAACCTCGCGCACATCATGTGGGCGACCGACTATCCGCACACCGGCACCGAGTGGCCCAACAACCGAGTGTCGATCGAGCGCAACTTCCGTGGGCTGCCGCGCGACGAAGTGAAGGCGATGCTCCACGACAACTGCAAGGCGCTCTACAAGCTCGACCACGTCCCCGACACGCTGGAGTGAGACTCGACGGCAAGGTCGCGCTCATCACTGGGGCAGCGCGCGGGCAAGGAGCGGCGGAAGCGCGGTTGTTCGCGAGCCAGGGCGCACGGGTCGTGCTCGGCGACGTCCTCGACCAAGAAGGCGCAGCCGTGACCGGAGAGCTCGGCGATCGCGCCGTGTACCACCATCTCGACGTCACGAGTGAGCTGGACTGGGCCGCCGCCGTCGACGTTGCGATCGACGAGTTCGGGCATCTCGACGTCTTGGTGAGCAACGCAGGCATCTCGTCCATGCCGACGCCGATCGTCGACACCTCGCCGGACGACTACCGCCGCGTGATCGAGGTGAACCAGGTCGGCGCCTTCCTCGGCATTCGCGCCGCCGCGCCCGCGATCGTCGCCGCGGGCGGGGGATCGATCGTGCTCATCTCGTCGGTGAACGGCTTCGTCGGCGCCGGTGGGATCGCGGGCTACGTCACGAGCAAGTTCGCGCTGCGTGGCCTGGCCAAGGTGGCGGCGTTGGAGCTCGGTCGGCGTGGCGTGCGCGTGAACTCGGTGCATCCCGGTCCGATCGACACGCCGATGGTGCAGCCCGAGTCGTGGGGCGGCTTCGACATGCGGCCCGCGCTCGCGACGAGCAACCCACTCGGCCGCATCGGCCAGCCAGAGGAGGTCGCCGAGCTCGTCTGCTGGCTCGCGTCGAACGCCAGCGCGTACTGCACCGGCGCGGAGTTCGTCGTCGACGGCGGCTATCTGGCGGGGCCTTTCAACGCGCTCGACACGGATGCATGACCGCAGGCAATGAGGGCGCGCTCGTTGCCCTGAAGGCGCGTGACTACTGGCTCTTTTGGTGTGGCGCCATCGTGTCCAACTCGGGCAACTGGATGCAGACCATCACGGTGCCGTTCGTGATCGACCGCATGACGCACTCGCCGACGTGGGTGGGTTTCAGCGCCTTCATGGCGATCTTCCCGGGAGTGGCCGTGGGTCCGATCGGTGGGTCGTTCGCGGACCGGTTTCCCCGCAAGCAGGTGGTGCTCGTGACCCAGGCCCTGATGATGTTCGCCGCGATCGGGTTGTGGGCGGTCTGGACGACGGGAGCCGCGTCACCGGAGGCGATCGTCGCGCTCATGACGATCTCCGGGATCGGATCGGGGCTCGGGATCGCATCGTGGCAGGCATTCATCCCACAGCTCGTGCCACCCGACCACATGTTCAGCGCGATCCGTCTGAACTCGGTGCAGTTCACCGCGGCGCGCGCGTTCGGGCCAGCGCTGGCCGGCATCGTGCTCGCCGAGTTCGGCGCGGGCACGGCCTTCGGAGTCAACGCGCTCTCGTTCGTGGTCGTGCTCGCGGCCCTCGTGGCCATCCAGCCGCGGCCGGTGGACCTTCCGGCCGCCCCGCCCCGGGTCCTCGAGCACTTCCGTGCCGGCGTGCAGTACGTGCGGCAGCGGCGGGCGCTCGTGGTCCCGGTCATCACCATCTTCATCGTCTCGTTCTTCGGATCGTCTTCGGTCCATCTCTGCGCGCCGTTCGCGAGAGAGGTCCTCGAGGTCGGGAAGGCGAACTTCGGCTTCATGGTGGCGTCGTTCGGGATCGGGGCGGTGCTCGGGACCTTCGCGAACCTCGCGATCGGTGACCGCGTCCGCCGATCTCGCATGGCCATGGCGGGCCTCGTGATGTTTGCGGGCGGCGAGCTCGTGTTCGGCAGCGCCGCGGCGTACGTGGTCAGCCTCATCGGGCTCGCCGGGATGGGCGTCGCCTACATGTTCATCGCGGTGGCGATGAACACCTCGATCCAGGCCCGGGTCGACGAGAGCCACCGCGGTCGGGTGCTGGCCATCTACTTGATGGGGTTGCTCGCGGGGGTGCCGTTGGGTGCACTCACCGGTGGCGCGGTCGCAGATGGCATCGGGCTGCGCGCGACGATCATCGGCGGCGCCAGCGCGATCCTCGCGTTCGCGATCGTTGCGCGTGTCACCTTCGCTGCGATGGGACCGCTCGACGAGACGGTCCCGACCGCGTCGCCGGTGCATGCCGATCCGCTGCTCACCAACCAGCCGACGATCCCCGGAGCGGATTGATCGTGCTCGTCGACACGCACGTCCACGTGGTCAGCGCCGACGAGGCGCAGTTCCCATTGCAGCCGCGCAACTTCACCGATGAGTGGTACCGAGAAGCTCCGTGCACGATCGAGCGACTCATCGAGCTCATGGACAACGCCGAGGTTGCCGCCGCGGTGCTCGTGCAAGCGGTGAGCGCGTACAGTTACGACAACTGGTACTGCGCGCACAGCGCGCGCCGCTTTCCCGAGCGGTGTACGAGCGTTGGAGCGGTCGATGTGACTGCTCGTGACGCCGTCGACCAGGCCAACGGGATCGTGCACGACCAAAGGATGCGAGGTATCCGCTGGTTCGCCGTCCGAGGCGAGGGCGTGCGAGAGCCCCGCGCGCTCTGGGAGGCCATCGCGTCGCTGGACGTGCCGACGGTGGTGACGGTGCTTCCTGATCGCCTGGCCGAGCTCGCTGACACGATTCGGGCTCTTCCGGCGATCCCCCTGGCGCTCGATCATTGCGGGTTCGCCGACTTCTCTCAGGGCCTGCCCGACGCACTCTTGGCCCTTGCGCCCTTCCCGAACGTCTACCTGAAGGTCTCGTCGATCACGCTGGATCTGATGGCCGCCTACGGGGACGCAGCCGAAGCGGTTGGTGAGCTCGCCGCCCACTTCGACGGCCGGCTCATGTGGGGTTCGGACTTCTCGCAGACCCATGACCGTCCGTACGACGAGTTGGCCGAGTGGGGCCGAAAGGGTGCCGCGAAGCTGCCGGACGAACAGCACGCCGACTACCTCGGCGGCAACGCCGTCAGGATGTGGCCCGAGCTCGGTCGGTGAGGTCGATCTCGACCGGGTCGAGACCAGCACGAGCGACGGCGTCGTTGAGCGCGATGAGCGACGGGAAGCCGACCCCGAGCGTCTGAAGTGCCCAACGATGGGCACTGGAGCCGAAGCCAGCCTGGAGAGCCTTGCGGTACGCGTAGATCGCTTCGCCGACGTGCAGGGCGACGGCGGTGCGGAACCCGAGGTGCATGAACCGTGAGCGTGATCGGCTCACGATCAACCCGAACGCCACCATCCCGCCGAAGTTGGAGAGCCACCACTTCGGCTCGACCGCGATGAACGTGTCGGGATCGATCCCCGGGTCGTCGAGCGCGTTCATGCCGGCACGAAAAGGGGAGCGGTGACTTCACCCTCGACATCGGTGAAGATGAGGGGTCGGAACTCGACGCGCACCGGCATCTCGAACTCCAGGGCGTCGAGGTCGCACTCAACCATGCGGGTTGCCAGCCGCACCGAAGGGTCTTCTTCGAGCGCGACCAATGCCGGCGCGAATGGGGTCAGGTCACCGAACTGGGGGAGAAATGGATGCGTGACGACCACCCACGAGAAGAGGGTGCCGCGGCCGCTCATTGCCTCCCAGGCGAATCCCTCGCCGTCACACTGACGGCAACGCTCACGGGGGTACCAACACAGTCGACCGCACGAGGCGCAGCGAGGGATCCGCAGCTCGTTCGCAGCCGCGCCCGCCCAGAACTCGCGGATCGGCTCCCACGACGTGTCCGGTAGCGGGAACTCTCGCCGGGTCTCCATCAGCGCGCCTTGCGCAGGATGAGGGTGGCGGCTTGGGGTCCGGTGTAGCCGCCATAGATTCCGATCTCGGCGTCGGGGACTTGCGCGGCGGCCTGGCCGCGCAGCTGACGCACGACCTCCACCACGTGCGCGATGCCGAGCACGTACGCGTGTGACAGCAGTCCACCATGGGTGTTCGTCGGCAGCTTGCCCGAGTCGAAGTGCAAGCAGTCACCTTCGACGAACGCGCCGCCCTCGCCCTTCTTGCAGAAGCCGGAGTCCTCGAGCTGCATCAACGTGTGGATCGTAAACGGGTCGTAACAGGTGTAGAGGTCGACGTCCGCGTGCGTGATCCCGGCCATGTCGAACGCGACCGGCGCGGCGAACACCTGCGGCGTCGAGGTGAACGGCGACTGCTGCGCCCAGTGCGTGCCGGTGTGTGAGTTGCCGAGGCCGACGCCGGCCACCTCGACCACCTGTTGCCGCATGTCCTTGGCGCGCTCGGCGGAGGTCATCAGGTAGGCGCCGCCGCCATCGGAGATGAGGCAGCAGTCCTCCTTACGGAACGGCGCCACGATCGTGGGCGCGGCGAGGTACTGCTCCATCGTCAGCGTCTTCTCGTGCATGACCGCGGCCGGCGTGTGGTTCGCGTTGCGGCGCTGTGCGACCGCGATCGAGCCGAGCTGTTGTTGTGTGGTGCTGAACTCGAACATGTGCCGACGCGCCACCGTGGCGAAGTACACCGGCTGCGGAAACCACCCCATCGGGATCTCGAGGTTCTGCTTGAACAGCTCCTGGGCGTGCGACTCACCCGGGCCGCCGGTCATCTGCGATCGCTGCGTGGCCCACGCGACTCCGAAGGTGTTGAGGATCACGCTCGCTTGTCCGTCGCGCAGAGCTTGGGATGCTGCGTACGGTGCGGCGGCGCCGTGGGTCATCCCACCCCCGCCCTTCGACTCCCACATGTCGTGGCTCGTGCCGAAGTACTCATGGAACGCAGCGACGTCCATCTGCTCGGCCATCGGGATGTACATGAGGCCATCGACGTCGGTTGGCTCCAGTCCCGCATCCTCGAGCGCGCGCTCGACGGCTTGACCGACGATGTCGCTCGTCGTGCGACCCGATGCCTTCGAGTGGTCAGACTCGCCAACACCGCAGATGGCGACTTCGCCGCTGATGTTCTCGTAGTCGTGGGCCCAACCCCAGTCAAGGTCCGTCGCGCTCATGTGCCCACTGGACGGTCGCCGATCATGCCGTCGTCGCGCAGTTGCGCAAGGTCGTCGTCCGAGAGATCGAGGTACTCCTTCAAGACCTCGTCGTTGTGCTGCCCCAGGGTCGGCGACGGTCGATGCATCCAGCTGTTGGCGCGGCGCCGATACCGGAACGGCACCGTCGGCACGGGATGCGGACCGGTGACGGGATGATCTTCGATCTCGAACAGCCCGCGGTGGAGCATCTGCGGGTTCTTGGCGATGTCGCGCCCGTCGACGACGTAGCTCGCCGGTACGCCGCGTGCCGCGAGCGCGCCGGCGACCGTCTGCGCGTCACGGTCCTTGAAGAACCGAGCGAGCGCTTCGTCGATCTGGTCGTGCGCGGCGCGTCGCCCGGCGACCGTCGCAAACGTGGGATCGAGGACCCAAGGCGGTGAGCCGAGCACCTGCTTCAGCTCGTCCCACTGGTCGTCGGTGACCACTGCAAGCGCGACCCACTCTTCGTGTCCTTCACACGCGTACAGGTTCTGAGGGGCACCGAGCGGACCGCGGTTGCCGCTGCGCTCGAGCACCTCGCCGCTCGCGCCGAACTCGACCACCTGCTCGGCCGCTGCGTTCAGCGCCGCTTCGATCATGGTGACTTCGACGAACCGGCCCTGGCCTGACTGCTCGCGATCGCGCAGCGCGAGGAGCGTGGCGAACACCGAGTGCATCGCGGCCAAGGGGTCGCAGGCGCCCCGGGGGATCACCGGCGGCCCGTCGGACCAACCCGTGACCCATGCCATCCCGGTGATGGCCTCCATCGTCTGCGCGAACCCGGTGCGATCGCGCCAGGGACCGGTCAGCCCGTACGCCGGCATGCGCACCTGGATGAGCCGCGGGTTGACGGCATGGACGTGCTCCCAATCGAGCTCGAACTGCTCCATCACCCGCGGCGTGAAGTTGTCGAGGATCACGTCGGCCTTCTCGGCCATGCGCAGCAGGAGCGCGCGACCCTCCGGACGGGTGAGGTCGAGCGTGATCCCGCGCTTGGAGTTGTTGGCGCCGTGGTACAGCGGCGCCCACTCCCACCATCGATCCTCGGTCGGGGGCTTGGTGCTCGTGTAGCGCATGAAGTCGGGCCGGGTGATCGACTCCACCTTGATCACGTCGGCGCCGAGGTTCGCCAGCATCGTCGTCGCGGCCGGCCCGGCCCACCACGCGGTCAGGTCCAGCACCCGGATCCCGGCGAGCGGCAGCCCAGCTCGTTCTGGAGAGTCAGGGCCTCGGTTTCCGTCGTTGTGACTCTCCAGGACGGGCCACGCGACAGTGTCGCGGTGCGCGTCGAGCGCCGGGGCAGGGTCCATCGCGCGTGTGGAGAGGCCCGAGATCCGATAAGGGACGCGCGGCTGCACGAAGCGACCGCTCGGGTTGGGCACGAACGTCCCCTGGTCGACGAAGTGATCGAAGGTGGTGACCGTGGACGCGTTCCCGACCGGACCACAGGGGATGCGCAGCAGCGTCGCGGTCTCGAGCAGCTCGGCGGTCGTGTGCTGCGTCGTGTGCGCGCGGATGAGCTCGAGCGCCTCGTCGCGCCGCTTGAACCGGCCGAGCGCGCCAGCGAGGTCCCGGTCGTGCTCGAGGTCCTCCCGCCCGATCAGGACGAGGAACGAACCCCACTGTGGGGCCGAGTTCGTCGTGAAGGACGCGTATCCGTCCGAGCTGGGCTCGATCGAGGGGATCTCGATCGTACGGGTGGGGCGGCGCATCTCGGGCCACCCGCTGAACTCGGCGAACACCGAGGTGAAGGTGTTCATCGTGACGCTCATGCAGTCGAGCCACGCGACGTCGACGTGCTCGCCGAAGCCATCGCGGGCTGCGGCACGCATGGCCGCGATGGCACCGACCGCGGCGTAGGTGCCCGACACCCACTCGCCGATCCGCCCACCAGCGGCGATCGGTGGCTGCTCGGGCAAGCCGCGTGAGCTCGTCGAGCCGCACCACCCCTGAAGGGTGAACTCGGTCGCAGCCCACGCCGCCCACGGACCGTCCTGCCCGTAGGGCGTGATCGACGCGATGACGAGATCGGGGCGGCGCTCGAGGAGCTCGGTCGCCGGGAACGACTGGGGTGCGCTGCTCTCGACGACGATGTGGGCGCGCGCACACAGCTCGAGCACGCTTGCGTCGCGAGGATCGCCGACGATCGATCGCTTCGAGGTGTGCAGGAACTCGAACAGCGCGCCGGATCGCCAGTGGCGCAACGGGTCACCATCGGGCGGCTCGACTTTGACCACGTCCGCGCCCGCATCGGCGAGCAGCTTCGTGCAGTAGCCACCCGCGATCCCGGTGGAACAGTCGACGACCCGTACCCCGGTCAGCATCGGGAGGGAGCCTAAAGGCTGTCGTGCTCGCTCGACGCTGGGATGCCCAGCGTCGGTCCTACGGACACGCTCGGCTGCTCGTAGAGTCCTCTGTCGTGACGGAGCCTCTCAGGATCGGCACGCTCGGCGCGGCCAAGATCACACCGGGCGCGTTGCTGAAGCCGGCCACGACCGTCCCCGAGGTGCAGGTCGTCGCGGTCGCCGCCCGCGACCGGTCTCGCGCCGAGAAGATGGCGCAGAAGCACGGCATCACGACGGTGCACGACACCTACGACGCCGTGATCGCCGATCCCCGCGTGCAGGCGATCTACAACCCGCTGCCGAACGGGTTGCACGGCAAGTGGACGATCGCCGCACTGGAGGCGGGGAAGCACGTGCTCTGCGAGAAGCCCTTCACCGCCAACGCGCAGGAGGCCGAGCAGGTCGCCGCGGTGGCCGAACGCACGGGGCTGGTCGTGATGGAGGCGTTCCACTACCGGTACCACCCGCTCGTGGCCCGCCTCCTCGAGATCATCAACGGCGCTGAGCTGGGGGAGATCCGGCGGATCGAGACGCACATGGCGTTCCCACTCCCGCCCTTCGGCCCGACGGGTGATGACATCCGCTGGCAGCTCGATCTGGCCGGTGGCACGTTGATGGACGTCGGCTGCTACACGGTGCACCAGGTGCGCACATTGGCGGGCGCCGAGCCCACGGTCGTGTCGGCGGAGGCCAAGTGTGCCGACCCGGGGGTCGACCGCGTGGTCACCGCCGAGCTGGCATTTGCCGACGGCCGCATGGGCAGCATCATGGCCTCGATGTGGTCGCGCCACCTCCTCGGTCTCGGCGCTCGCGTCGAGGGATCCCTCGGCACGATGAAGATCGTGAACATGACAGGCCCGCAGTACTTCCACCGCGTGACCGTGCACCGGAAGGATCCACGGTCGGGCGTTGTGACCAAGCGCAAGGAGAAGGTGAAGGGCGAAGCCACCTACTGGTACCAGCTCAAGGCGTTCGCCGCCGCGGTGCAGGACGGCGCTCCGTACCCGACCACGCCGGCGGACGCGATGGCCAACATGAAGGTGATCGACGCGATCTACCTCGCCGCGGGATTGCCACTCCGACAACCGACGAAGTGACCACCCAGCCGAACTTCGAGCGTTGGTTCCGTGATGGTGAGCGAGTCGAAGGTGACCCGATCCCGGCGGCCACCGTCGTGCTCGTGCGTGGCGGGGACGGCGGTGTCGAGACCCTCATGCTGAAGAAGAACTCCGAGCTCGCCTTCGGTGGGATGTGGGTCTTTCCCGGAGGCCGCATCGACGACGCCGATCGGGAAGGCGCCATCGACATCGAAGCGGCCGCACGACGCGCAGCCGTGCGGGAGGCGCTCGAAGAAGCGGCGCTGGTCGTCGACCAGGACTCGTTGGCGTTCGTGTCGCACTGGACGCCACCCGGGCTCGCACCCAAGCGCTACGCCACGTGGTTCTTCGTGGCACCGGCGCCAGAAGGTGCGGTGGCGATCGACATGGGGGAGATCCACGACGAAGCGTGGATGGGTCCGGCCGATGCGCTCGCGCGCCGCGATGCGGGAGAGATCGAGCTCGCGCCTCCCACCTGGGTGACGCTGCACCATCTGTCGGAGTTCGACACCGTCGAGACACTCATGGCCGACGCGCACGCACGCATTCCCGTGTACTACGAGACGGTGATGGCGAAATCCGACCTGGGACTGGCTGCGCTCTGGGTCGGCGACGCTGGCTACGAGACCGGCGACCTCGACGCACCGGGACCTCGCCATCGCCTCTGGATGACCGGCAACGAGTGGCGGCTCGAGATCAAGCCCTGAACGGACGTCCGTCCAGCCCGCGCACGTCGCGTTCGATCTCGTCGAGGTACGGGCGCGAGTAGAGGAGGCGGCCGGTGGTCGTTGCCGGGTCGCACGTCGCCAGCGCCAGCGTGGCCTCCACGAAGAGCTCCAATGACTCGACGATGTTCGGGTTGGCGTCCATCACATCGCCGACGAGCAGGTCGGCGCCGGGTGTGCGCACGGCCGCGACGGGCGCCAACGAGTTCACGGCGATCCGATCCGGCCAGAGCTCCGCGGCGAGCGCCGTGGTGTACCGATCGAGGGCCGCCTTCGACGCACCGTACGTGCCGGTGGTGAACCTGAGCTTGCCGAGCCCGGCATCGAACGGCGGACCCTTCGGGTGCTTCTTCGTCGCACTCGAGATGTTGACGATCCAACCCGCGCCCCGCGAGCGCATCTCAGGGATGACGGCTTGTGCGAGATCGATCGGCGCATGGAAGTTGAGCTCGAACGTCAACCGCCGACGCTTGAGCGGGATGTCCGCATTCGACATGTACATCGCGGCGGCCGCATTGTTGATCAGGATGTCGATGGGACCGAGCGTGTCCTCGACGGTTGGCACGATGCGAGCGCGGGCGTCGGCGTCGCTGAGATCGGCCGCGATCGCCAACGACCGGGCACCCATGGCCTCGATCAGCGCGACGGTGTCGTCCAACCCTCCTTGGAGCGCGTCATCGGGACCGGTCGCGAGCGTGCGGGCGGTCACCGCGACCGCGGCACCCTCAGCGGCGAAGCGCTGGGCGATGCCGGCACCGATGCCCCGGCTGGCCCCGGTGACGAGCGCGACCCGACCGTCGAGCGCGCCCATGCTCCGGCTTACGTGACGGGCAGCTTGTCGACCGCGAGCCCGAGCTCGGTCTTCTTGCGTGGGCCGCGCTTCTTTGTGAATGCCTCGCGCTGGCGCGTCGTCGAATGGACCTTGTCCTTGTCGTACTTCGGGATGATGTGCTTGCCGAAGGTCTCGGTCGCCTCGATGGCGATCTCGATCGGCATCGTCGTCGAGAGCATCCCGAACACGAGCTGATCAGCGCCGGCATCCTCGTAGCGCCTCACTGCCTTGTCGACCTCGTCGGGCGTGCCGATGCAGACGTTGCCGGCCTTGATGTCGGCGTCGAGCTCGTCAGGCGTCGGCTCGGGGATGAGCGCGGGCCACTGGGGGATGCCCGGTGGCTGCGGGAACGTGTCGAGGTAGTGGAACACGAGGCTGTTCTGGAAGCGCGACGTCATGTTGACCGCGATGTCGCGCGCCTTCTGGCCGTCCTCGAGGCACAGCATCTGGCTCGTCACCATGATGTTGTTGTTGATGTACTCACCCGCGGGCTCGGCCTTCTCGATGTTCTTCTTGTAGACCTCGATCAGCGTTGCCAGCTGCTCGGGCGCACCCATCGTGAAGCAGAGGACGCCGAGGCCCATCTGCGCAGCCTTCTCGAAGGTGCCCGGGTTGCCGGCCGCGATCCACATCGGCGGGTGGGGGTCGCTGTACGGCTTCGGCAGCACGTTCCTCGGTGGCATCTTGAAGAACTTGCCGTCGAAGCTGTACGAGCTCTCTCGCCACATCTTCTTGAACTCGGGCAGGACCTCGTCGATCATCTCCTTGGTCAGCTCGGGGTCGTCGATCCCGAACCCGCGCTGCTCCGTCGTCGATGAGCCGCGCCCGACGCCGAACTCGAAGCGTCCCTTCGAGAGCGTGTCGAGCATCGCCACCTTCTCGGCGATGCGCGCGGGGTGACTGACCGGCGGCGTGATGTTGAAGATGCCGCTGCCCATGTGGATCTGCTCGGTCTTGGCGAGCAGATACGCGATGAACGCCTCGTTCGATGAGAGATGCGAGTACTCGGTGAGGAAGTGGTGCTCGGTCGCCCACGAGTACTTGAACCCGGCCTTGTCGGCCGCGACGGTCCAGGCGACCTCGTTCTGGAGTCGCTGGTGCTCGACGGCCCACTGATCCGCTTCGTCTTCGTACGACTGACGCGGCGTGTACCCGCTGTTGAACAGTCCGAACTCCATGGCGTGCTCCTACTCAGCCGGGAAGAACCGGGGGATCGTACGTCGGGCACCACAAAAATGCAACACGTTCTAGTTTCGGGTCAGGACCCCTTCGCAGCCTTCTTGGCCTTCAGGTAGCCCTTGACCATCTCGCCGAACTCGGTCGGGTTGTACATGTCCTCCTCATAGGAGAACTGCCCGTTGCCGGCGTAGTGGAGCAGGGTCCAGTTGTACTCACGGTGGTCGCTGCCGTCACCGGGGTCGTCCATCACGTTGGCGACCTGGCACATGATCCAGCCGCGCTCCTCGTCGATCATGTACCAGTCGATCGGGAACGCGGTCATCTCGGCGAACAGCGGCTCGTTCATCGTCGACTGGATCCAGGCGAGGATCTCGGCACGGCCCTTCATCCGGCCGTAGTGGTGCTCGTAGTAGTCGGCGTCCTCGGTGAAGCACTCCGACCACTCCGTCCAGTCGTGGCTCTTGCCGGCGACCTTGGCGCGGTCCTGGAACGTCTGGAACGCCTCTTCGATCTCTTCGCGCGACCACTTGCCCACGACGATGGACCCCCCTCAAATGGAACGGGTTCTACGATCCGCATCGTATGCCCGAGCGCAGCGCACCGCCCGTGCTCGTGGTGTTCGTCGGCCTGATGCTCGGCAACGCGCTCGCCGCCCTCGACACCACGATGGTCGCGACCGCCACCCCGACGATCGTCGATGAGCTCCACGGTCTGCGCGACTTCTCGTGGATCACCACCGCGTACCTGCTCGGGGCGCTGGCGATGATGCCGATCTACGGCAAGCTCGGCGACCTCTACGGGCGCAAGCGGATCTTCGCCGTCGCGATGGTCACGTTCCTGCTGGGCTCGGCGCTCTGTGGTGCGGCGGGGACGATGACCGAGCTCATCGTCTTCCGCGGGGTGCAGGGTCTCGGTGCCGGTGGGCTGGTCACGCTGCCCATGGCCATGCTCGCCGATCTCGTCCCCGCGCGCGAGCTCGGGCGGTGGATCGGCTACTCCGGCTTCGTGTTCGCGTTCTCGAGCATCGCGGGGCCGCTCGTGGGCGGCGTGTTCACCGAGCACGCCTCGTGGCGGTGGGCGTTCCTCGTGAACCTGCCGCTCGGGTTGATCTCGCTCGCCATCGTCGAGCGCTTGCTCCATCTCCCCGCGCGACGAAGCCCGCACCGCATCGACTGGTGGGGTGCAGGGTTGGCGGTCGCCGCGGTCGCGTGCATCGTGTTCCTCACCAGCTGGGGTGGCTCACGCGAGCCGTGGGGCTCGACGCTCATCGTGCTGCTCGGAGTTGGCGTGATCGCGTTCGTGATCGCACTCGTAGTGCGGGAACGACGCGCACCCGAGCCGATCTTGCCGCCACGTGTCTTCAAGTTCTCGGTAGCGCGCGTGACGCTGCTGATGAACCTGACGGTCGGCCTGCTCTTCTTCGCAATCTTGTACTTCGTGTCGGCGTTCTTGCAGTTCGTCACCGGCATCAGTCCGGGCGACGCGGGGCTGTACCTGATCCCGATCATGTTCGGCTCCGTCGTCGGCACGATGGTGGTGGGTCGCCTCGTGCACAACTCGGGCCGCTATCGCTTGTACCCGATCGTCGGCACCGTGATCGCGACGGCCGGCGTGCTGTTGCTGCTCCGGCTCGGCGCGGACTCGGGAGCGTGGGAAGCACTGGCAGCGGGCGGCATCTTCGGCTTCGGCACCGGACTGGTCATGCAGGTGTTGATCCTCGCCATCCAGAACGCGGTCGAGCTGCGCGACATCGGCGTCGCGACGTCGATGTCGATGTTCGGTCGACAGGGTGGGGGCGCCGTTGGTCTTGCGCTGCTCGGCAGCATCTTCAACGACCGGCTCGCCGTCTGGTTCCATCGCCTCGTGCCCAGCGGCCTCGGGCTGAACGTCGCCGAGCTGCGGGGTCGCCCCGAGACGCTCGGCAACCTGTCCGCGGGTGTGAAGCACGATGTGGCAACGGCCTTCGCACACTCGCTGCATACGGTCTTCCTCGCGTGCGTGCCCGTTGCGGTGATCAGCATCGTGCTCGCGCTCATGTTGCGCGAGAACCCGTTGCGTGAGCACAGCATCGTGGACGACATCGGCGACGATCTCGCGGTGGCCTACGAAGGTGCGGCTCCATTGGCCGCCGTCGTGAGCGACGACTCCGTGCTTCAGCGGTCGGCAGAGTCGCCACCCACGCGACTCGGATGAAGCTCTCGGCACAGCTCCCGGTGCACCGTGTCGACGCGTTCGACGAGCTCGCGAGTCGCGATGCGATCACCGAGCTCTCGATCGCGGCGGAGGCCGCCGGCTTCGACGCAGTGTTCGTCACGGAGCATCCGTTTCCTGCCGACGAGTGGCTCGCGTCCGGCGGACATCACGCACCTGATCCGTTCGTGTGCCTCGCCGTCGCGGCAACGGTCACCGAGCATCTCCGGCTCCAGACCAACCTCTGCATCCCGGCCTATCGGAACCCGTTCCTGTTGGCGAAGGCGGTGAGCACGCTCGACGCGCTGTCGAGCGGGCGCGTGATCCTCGGGATCGGCGCGGGCTACATGGAAGGAGAGTTCACGGCACTCGGTGTGGACTACGAGGAGCGCAACGAGCTCACTGACGAGGCCATCGGTGCGATGCGTGCGGCGTGGTCAGGGGAGAGCGTGGCGATGGAGGGCCGCCGCTTCTGCGCGGCCGGGAACACGATGCTTCCTGCGGCCGCGCAGGCAGAGGGACCGCCGATCTGGGTGGGTGGCAACTCCCGGCGCGCCATGCGGCGCGCGGTGGAGATGTGTGATGGCTGGGTGCCGATGCCGAGCTCGCCCAAGGCGACGACACGACTGCGAACGCCCGGCATCGCCACGACCGACGAGCTGCGAGGTCGCATCCTCGAAGCACACGAGCACGCCAAGGAGGTCGGGCGCACCAAGGCGCTCGAGGTCGCGTTCATGCCCGTGGGCCTCGACATGTTCACGAACGCGGCTGTGCAGCCGAGCGCCGTCATCGACAGCGTGCATGAGCTCGCGACCGCAGGTGTCACCTACGGCTGCATCACGATCCCGGGCGAGACGCGTGCCGCGGTGCGGTCGAACATCGACGTGTTCGCGGCCGACATCATCCCGGCGGTTGCCGACGCGTAGGCCGCGTTGTCTGGCACCATGCGCACATGGCAGTCAGACGAGTGGTGACAGGCGTCGACGATCAGGGGCGGTCGACGTTCCTCTCGGACGGCGACGCATTCGGCGGTGATCAGTGGGCTGAGGTGTGGCTGACCGACCCTGCGCAGGGGCTCGACGCGGTGGTCGACCCCCGAGACGGCATGCGAGTGCTCGAACCGCCGGCGGGTGGCTCCGCCTGGCGCGTGTTCACGGTGCCGCCAGACGCGCAGATGCGCGAAGCGATGGCGAACGCGGCCGGCCAGATGGAAGGTGTCGAGGCGGACGGCATGCACACCACGAGGACCATCGATTACGTGATGGTTCTCGAAGGCGAGATCAGCCTCGAGCTCGACACCGGCGAGGTGCTGCTCCAGCCGGGCGATTGCGTCGTCCAACGCGGCACTCGCCACGCCTGGCGCAACCGCAACGACTTCCCCGTGAAGATGGTCGCCGTCATGCTCAGCACCCGACCCGCCACCTAACCCCCGAGCATGTGATACCCGAACTGCTATTGCGGCTCCAGCGTCACATGCTCGTTAGCTGGGTTCGGAGATCTCTTCCCAGCACATGGTCATGACCATGGGATCGAGCTGGAGGAGCTCGGGATTCACCGTGATCTTTCCGTCGGCGAACGCCTGCTGTTGTGCGTCGGCGAAGGACTGCCAGTCCTCGACGTCGACTTCGTAGAGCGCGAGGTAGCGACGGCCCGCGCCGTCGTCGCCCGGCATGAGCTGCTGCGGGGCGAGCTTGAAGCGTCGGCACGACTTCACGCCGGGAATCGCCAGCACCTCCTTGACGTGCACGTCGTCATACCACTGGTTGAAGTCGTCCTCGACCTGGTCACTCACCGGGTTCGACAGTGCGATGAACACACCCTTGGGCATCGCGCACGCTCCTCGAGATCATGTTGGTTCGGCTGACCGGCAACGTCTGGCCGGTGACCCACTCTGCCGCATCGGACGCGAGGTACACCAACGCCGCGGCGACGTCTTCGGGACGGCCGAGTCTGCTGGTAGGAGGGGTGGTCGGCGACCTTGCCCTCGAGCCCTGTGTTCACGGCTGCTTCAGGCTCGCGATCACGGACGCGAGCGTCTCCGGTGGAGTGTCGTACGGCATGGACAGACCGACGCGATCCACCTTGCCGCCATAGCGCTGCGCGAGGAGGCGGCCCATCTCGTCGGGCTCGCCGCAGACCGCGATCGTCTCGCGCACTTCGTCGGTGATCAGCGTGGGCATCACGTCCCAGCGGCCTTCCTTCGAGAGTCGGTTGAGCTCGGTCTGCAGGTCACCCCACCCGTGCGCGTCGAGCGTCACCCGGTACGAAGGTGTCGATCCGTAGAACGCGAGCAACACGTTCACGCCCCGGATCGCCTGTTCGACCGCTTCGTCGTTCCCGCCGGTGCACACGATGGGTGTCGCCGACAGCGAGAAGGTCGAGCGCGACCGATCACTTGCTGCGAGCCCGGCCTCGAACGCCGGCACCACGTGCTCGTGGAAGTAGCGCTCCGAGTGGAACGGGTGCACCAGCAGTCCGTCGGCAACCTCCCCGGCTGCGCGCGTCATCTTCGGCCCGAGCCCAGCGACCCAGACCGGCGGCGGGCCGTGAGGATTCGGGCCGGGATCGAAGAACGGCGTCATCAGGGTGTGGCGGTAGTGCTCAGCGCGAAACGCGAGCGGTGTCCGTTCTTGCCACGCGTGGTGGATCGCCTTGATCGCCGAGACGAGCTCGCGCATGCGCGGGACCGGTGCGGTCCATGGCATCGAATACCGGTTCTCGATGTGGGGACGGATCTGTGATCCGAGGCCGAGCGCGAACCGTCCCTGTGACAGACGCTGAAGACCGTCCGACATCTGGGCCAGGTCCATGGGGCTCCTGGCGAACCCGATCGCGATGCTGGTGAAGAGGGTGGCGCTCGTGGTGTGCTCGGCGGCCAGCGCGAGCGAGCAGAACGGCTCGTGCGCGGCCTCCGCGGTGTAGAGACCGTCGAAGCCGGCATCCTCGAGCTCACGGGCGACGCGCGATGCATCGGTGATCGCGCCGCGCAGATGATGGTCGATCAGCATCTCGGACCGCGGACGTTACTCTCGGGCCCGTGGCCATTGAGGGGCATACGCCGGTGCTCGTCGGCGTCGGCTTCGCGAGTCAACGCGTCGCCGAACCGGGCGGCGGGCTCGACGTGCGAGAGCTCATGGCCGAGGCTGCGGCAGGTGCCGGTGCCGACAGCGGCGCGCCACGGGTGCTGGCCGAGGTCGGTCGCATTCTCTCACCGCGCGGGACGTGGGACCTCGTGGCGCCTGGTGCGTTCGTCGCCCAGAGGATCGGCGCGTCGAGTGCGCACTCGGTGCGGGTCTCGCTGGGCATCCCACAGCAGGCGCTGCTCAACGACGCGCTGCTGGCCATCATTCACGGTGACGTCGCGGCCGCGCTCGTGGTGGGAGGAGAGGCGCGACATTGTGAGGTGCTCGCCCGACGGGCCGGCGTCGAGCTCACGCCCATCGACGAAACCGAGCTGGAGCCAGATGAGGACCGGCCACTCGATCGCATGGACGAGCTGATGACGCCCGCAGAGCGCGAGGCGCGCGTCGTCCTGCCCATCCAGCAGTATGCGCTGATCGAGAACGCGCTCGGACACGCAGAGGGGCGTTCGCTCGAGCAGCACAAGAACGAGATCAGCACCCTCTATGAAGGCTTCTCGAAGGTCGCCGCGAAGAACCCCCGCGCGGCCTTCCCCGAGGTCCGGTCCGCAGCGTTCCTGCGAACGCCCGGGACGGGCAACCGTCCGATCGCGTTCCCGTACAACAAGTGGCACGTCACCCAGATGAACGTCGACCAGGCGGTCGCGATGCTCTTCACGTCGGTCGACAAGGCGCGAGCAGCCGGCATCGACGAGGACCGTTGGTTGTACCCGCACGTGTCGTTGTGGTCGAGCGCCGCGTGCTCGCTCGCCATCCGCAAGGACATGCACCGCTGGCCGTCCATGCGAGTGCTCGGTCAGGCGGCGGCCGACCACCTCGGTGAGCCGTTGGCGAGCGTCCCTCACGCCGAGCTCTACAGCTGCTTTCCGGTGGCAGTGCGGGTGCAGCAGCGCGAGCTCGACCTCCCGCTCGATGGCGTGCCCACCGTGACCGGGGGCATGGCCTTCGCGGGTGGGCCGCTCAACAGCTACGTGCTCCACGCGAACGCGGAGATGGCGGTGCACCTCCGCGAGCACCGCGGGGATCGAGGTGTAGTGGGCGCGGTGAGCGGACTGCTCACCAAGCCGGGCCTCTCGGTCTGGTCGACCGAGCCGCCAAGCGATGCACCGCTGATCGACGACCTCGCGGCGCCCGCGAGGGCCTCGACCGACGTCGTCGAGAGCGTCACCGGCTACGAGGGAGACGCCACCATCGCGACGTACACCGTGGAGTACACCGGGATGGATCCCACGAAGGTCGACGTCATCGCCGACACCCCAGACGGCAAGCGCTGCGTCGCGGTCAGCGAAGATGACGCGCTCGCGGCGCAAGGCACACAAGAGTCATTGATCGGAATGCAGATCCGGGTTCACGGCACGACGTTCGACGCGTAGACGAGGTGATGCGCCTACCAGAGCTCGTCGGTGTAGGTGTCCGTGCCGGGAACCGTGGAGCGGAACGGGGAGGCGAAGACGATCTCGCCGAGGCCGGCCTTCGAGAACGCATCGCCCAGTGCGGCGAACTTCGCGTCGAACACCTCGATCGGGTCGTCGAGCGTCCACGCCATGATCAGCACGCGGTTGTCGGCCTGAGTGTCGGGTACGTCCGACGGCCGGTCACCGCGCAATGGGAGCGGTGTGCCGATCAGTGCCACGTCCGTCGGGCACGGCAGTCCGTGGAACCACTCGGTGACGTCCGCCGCGCCCTTGCCGTCGGCCATCTCGCCGATGAGCACGATCATCCCCGCATAGGCGCGGTCGAGCGCGAGCTCGACGGGCATCGAGCTGCCCGGCGCATTCACCTCTCCGGCGTACTCATAGAGCGCCGTGTGGATGTGGTCGCGCTCGTTGAACATCCGGTCGTTGGCGTGGAGCCAGTTGACCTGCTCCACCCCCCACTTGTTCCAGTCGTCGTGGTGACCGTCCAGCACCCAGTACACCGCCAGATACGAGCCGACCATCGGGTCGGGCGTGATCGGTGACCCCTTGGGATACCGGCGATGTTTGCACTCCTTCGTCGCGACATACCGCGCACCGCCGAACTGCCACGCACCGATCATGCAGCCGGCGTAGAAGTGATCGCGCTCGTACCAACGGTTGTACGCGACCTCGTGGCCCTTGTGCGGCTCGACCATCGTGAACAAGAGCGATCCGACCCGGATCTGGCGGTCGTCCCGCGGCACATCCGGCGTCTGGTACCGCTCTTCGGATACAGAGCTGGTCACGTCTTCTCCTTCTCGGCGAGCTCGGCGAGCTCGGCGAGCGCAGCCTTGTCGATCTTCATCATCGGTGTCACGGGCAGATCGTCGAGCACGATCACGCGATCGGGCGCCTTGTAATCCGCGATGCGGTCTCGACACCACGCGCGCAAGTCGTCCGTCTCGATGTCGCCGCCGGTGGACCCGTCCGCAGGTACGACGAAGGCCACTCCGATCTCGCCGAGGCGGTCGTCGGGAGCACCGATCACTGCGACGCGACCAATCCGAGGATGCTCGGTGAGCGCGCCCTCCACCTCGGCCGGGTAGACGTTGTAGCCGCCGCGGATGTACATCTCCTTGAGTCGGCCGGCGATGCGCAGGTTGCCATCAGTTCCGATGAAGCCGAGGTCGCCGGTGTGCAGCCATCCGTCGTCATCGATCACCGACGCGGTCAGCTCGGGATCGCGCCAATAGCCGACCATCATCGCGGGCGAGCGCGTCAGCACCTCGCCGACCTCTTCGGTTGCCACGTCGTGGCCGTGCGAGGGGTCGACGATGCGCAGCTCCACATCGGGCGCGGGACGACCGACGGTCGTCGCGACCATCTCATCCAGGTCCCCGACGCGGGTGCTCGTGGTGACGCCGGCTTCGGTGCTCGTGTACCGCGTGAGCACCGGGCACCCCAGCACCTCGCGCATCCGACGCACGAGCTCCGGTGGAATCGCCGCCGCGCCCAGGCCCGCAACCCGCACGCCGGAGAAGTCCGTCTTCGCAAGGTCGGGGTGCTCCAGCACTGCCTGCCACTGGGTGGGCACGCCCGTGGCCATCGTGATGCCTTCTTCGCGGATCAGTCGCAACGATTCGGCGGCGGACCAGGGCTCACCGGCGAGCACGACCGTCGTGCGATGCACGATCTCGTCCCACACGCGCGTCATGTACCCGACGTGAGGGAAGGGGAGGACGGAGAGGCGACGATCACCGAGCTGGGTGAGCTCGCCGATGTTGCGCGAGATCGCGGCTTGGCGCTCGTGGTCGTAGACCGCGCCCTTCGGCGCGCCCGTGGTGCCGCTCGTCCACACGATGCAGGTGGCATCCGAAGGATCGAGCTTCGGCAGGCGCGGCGGTGGGTCGGCCGCGAACGCGTCCTTCAGATCCTCGACCGGGAGCACGAAGCCGGGATCGGGTCCGTCCGGCAACGACGCGCCGTCGCCCAACACCGTCACCTTCGGCTCGGTGCGGGCCACGATGCTCGCTTGCTCCCGCGGGCCGAGCCGCAGGTTGATCGCCGACGTGATCGCACCCACCCGCAGTGCACCGAGGTAGCAAGCGGCGAACTTGATCGACGACGGGAGCAAGAGCACCACGACGTCACCGCGTGCGACACCACGATCCAACAAGGTCGCCGCGAACCCATCAGCTACACGGTCGAGCCACCCATAGGTGGCTCGTTTGCCGTCGTGCACGTAGGCCTCGCGCTCTGGATCCTCCTGCGCCACATCACGAAGGAGATCAGCAGTGAGGCGCGTGCCCGTCACTCGCGGCACTGTACCGGCCGTTGCCCTCGAATCTGACCGGTTGTTAGATTCCGCGTAGCCGACGCAGAAGGGGTTCTGATGGCGCGCTTCACTGACCGGGTGGCGATCGTCACCGGCGCAGGCTCGGGTCTCGGCCGCGCGACCGCCGTGCGACTCGCATCCGAGGGTGCGACCGTCGCCGTGCTCGACCTCAACGAGACCGCAGCGAAGGAGACGGCGAACGCGATCGAGAGCGATGGCGGAAGCGCTCGCTCGTACGGCGTGGACGTAGGCGACTGGAGCTCGGTCGAGTCGACCGTCGGCGCCGTGGCAGGTGACCTCGGCCGTCCGCAGGTGCTCGTGAACTGTGCGGGCGTCGGGACGTTCGTGCGCACCGAGGACGAGAGCGCGGAGAACTGGGCCCGCATCATCGGCGTGAACCTGACCGGCACGTTCCTCATGTGTCGAGCCGTGCTCCCGCACATGCTCGCCTCGGCCGGCGAAGGGGGCGGGGGAGTGATCGTGAACGTGGCCTCGAACGCGGGGCTCATGGGTCAGCCCTACTCCGCGGCGTACTGCGCATCGAAAGGCGGCGTGGTCAACCTCACCCGTGCCCTGGGCGTCGAGTACCGCGCGCGTGGCGTACGCGTGAACGCGATCGCCCCCGGTGGGATGAACACGCCGATGATCGAGTCGTTCGGCTTCCCCGAGGGTGCGACCGCGCGGGACTTCGCCGCGGTCACCTCTCCGATCGGATACGCCGAGCCCGAGGAGCAAGCCGGATTGATCGCGTTCATCGCATCGGACGAAGGTCGCTACATGGTCGGCCAGATCGTCTCGATGGATGGCGGCATCACGTGCGGGTAGCACGCCGATGACGACCGACACCGAGGGTCTCTGGCAGCTCGTCGACGCTCGTGCCGAGCAGTCGCCCGACCAGCAGATCGCGATCGACGAGGAGGGCCGCACGCTCACTGCGGCGGAGTTCCGTGACGCTGCCCTGCGTGCCGCGGCAGGTCTGCATGACCTGGGCATCGGGGCCGACGTGGCCGTGTCCTGGATGCTCCCGACGTGGTTCGAGTCCGCGATCCTGGTCGCCGCGCTCTCCCGCCTCGGCGCGGTGCAGAACCCCATCCTCCCGCACCTGGGTCCGCGCGAGATGCGCTTCATCGCCACCCAGACCGGTGCGAAGGCGTTCATCGTCCCGTCGGTCTGGCGCGAGCGTGGGTACGCCGAGGAAGCGCGCGCGATCGCCGGCGACCTCCCCGACATGCAAGTGATCGTGTGTGACCGAGAGCTGCCCCAGGGCGATCCCGCCACGCTCCCACCGCTCGTTGCGCCCACAGGGCCGGACGATGCTCCGGTGCGGTGGGTCTTCTACACCTCGGGCACCACGGCCGATCCCAAGGGTGCGCGTCACACCGATCACACGGTGAAGGCGTCCGCGATCGGGATGATCGCCGCGCTCGAGATCACCGACGCCGACCGCTCCGCGATGGTCTTCCCGTTCACGCACATCGGCGGCATCGGTTGGCTGTTCGCGGTGGCGCTCACGGGCGTGACCGGTCTGTTCGTCGAGTCGTTCGTGCCCCAGACCACGATCCCGATGCTCCAGCGGGAGAAGGTGACGCTGGCCGGCGCGGGTACCCCCTTCCACATGGCGTACCTCGCGGCGCAGCGTCAGCAACCCGACACGCCGCTCTTCCCGGAGGCGCGCGCGTATCCCGGCGGGGGCGCACCGAAGCCACCACAGCTGCACTACGAGGTGAAGGAGGAGCTCGGGGGCGTCGGCATCGTCTCGGGCTGGGGGCTCACCGAAGCCCCGATCCTCACCATGAACACGATCCACAGCACCGATGTGCAGCTCGCGGAGACCGAGGGGACCACGACACCCGATGTGCAGCTGCGCGTCGTGAAGCTCGACGGCACCGAGGCGCAGCAGGGTGAGGAGGGTGAGCTGCGCGCCAAGGGCCCGCAGGTGTGCAAGGGCTATCTCGACTCCTCGCTCGATGCCGACGCGTTCGACGAGGCCGGTTGGTTCCGCACGGGCGACCTCGGCGTGATCGACGCCGACGGCTACGTGAGCATCACGGGGCGACTCAAGGACATCATCATCCGGCACGGCGAGAACATCTCGGCCAAGGAAGTCGAGGACCTGCTGTTCACGCATCCCGCGATCGCCGATGCCGCGGTGATCGGCCTGCCCGATCCGAAGACAGGGGAGCGCGCGTGCGCGATCGTCGTCGTGAACGAGGGGGCTGACGCGCCGACGCTGGCGCACCTGTTCGAGTTCCTCACCGAGAAGGGTCTCACCCGACAGAAGGTGCCCGAGCAGCTCGAGATCGTCGACGTCCTCCCGCGCAACGCATCGGGCAAGGTCCTCAAGCACGAGCTCCGGGCGAAGTACTCCGCCTGACCGTCAGCGGGATCGCGTCGCGGCTTCGGTCACGAAGGCGTCGAACAGCCCCTGTTGCGAGGCGTCCGTGTCGGCGGTGTCCTCGGGATGCCACTGCACTCCGACGACCCAACGGTCGGGGTCATCGAGCTCGATCCCTTCCACCACGCCGTCGGGCGCGTGCGCGACGACACGAAGGCCGTGCCCGAGCGCTTCGACCGCCTGATGGTGGTGTGACGACACGCAGGCGTGGGTCGTGCCCATCGCGGTCGCCAGGCGACTCTGCGGCTCCACCTCGACGTCGTGTGGCTGCGCGCCATCCTCGACGCCCGGGATGCCGTGCCCGACGAGTCCCGCGCGATCGGTGATGTGCTGGTCCAGCGTTCCCCCGAGGGCAACGTTCAAGACCTGATGTCCCCGGCAGATCGCGAGCACCGGCATGCCGGCGCGGATCGCACCACGGCACAAGTCGAGCTCGGTGGCATCCCGATCGTGGTCGACGCCGTAGATCGTGTCGCTGTGCTCCTGCCCATACCGATCCGGTGAGAGGTCTCCACCCCCGAGGAGCATCAACCCGTCGTATCGGTCGAGCAATGCGCTGATCTCCGCGTCACCGGCCGACGTGGGTCGCGCCATCCGAGTGACCGGGGCGCTGCGCACCGGCGTGATCTCGGTCAACTCCCACAAGAGCGTGCGCACCGAGACCCCATTCGGAGGGTTCAAGCGCAGTGGCCTCGGGCGCGAGCTCGGCATGCACGCGATGCACACCTACACGGAGGTCAAGAACGTCTTCTTCTCCTCGGAGAGCTGAGGCGCTCGTTCCCACGCACGGCGCCGGAGGCGCTCGCCAGGGAGTGAGCGAGTACTACGGATCGCGAGGTCGGTTCGTCCAGCGGCGCTTCTCGAGGGTCTGGAACCAGCCGCCGGCGACGCCGGTGCCACCGTCGGTCGGGATCACGTGCCCGGTGACGAAGCGTGAGAGATCGGACGCGAGGAACAGCACGACATCCGCGTTGTCAGCCGGCGCGCCGACGCGACCGACCGGCACCCAGATCGGCCAGCGGTCCTCGAGCTCCGGTGGCACGAACTTCGAGTAGTCGACCTGTGTGGTCTGGGTGACGTCCGGCGCGATCGCGTTCACACGAACACCGTGGGGCGAGGTCTCGAGCGCCAGGCAGCGAGTGAAGTGGAGGACGGCGGCCTTGTAGGCGCCGTACACGGGGTCGGGCGGGTACCCCCGGATGCCTTCGATGGACGAGACGTTCACGACCGAGCCCGAGCCCCGCTCGACCATGCCGGGCACGACGGCCCGGCAGCAGCGCATGACGTGCAGCAGGTTGATGTCGTACAGCGCGCCCCAGTGCTGCTCGTCGCTCCGGAGGAACGGCTGGGCTCCGAGATAGTGCCCCACGTTGTTGACCAGGACGTCGACGTGCCCGGAGTGGGCGAGCGCGGCTTCACCCATCGCGGCCACGGACGCGGCATCGCGGACGTCGGCCACGAACGACTCGGCGCTGCCGCCCTCCGCCTGGATCGCGTCGACCCGGCGTGTGGCCAGCTCCGCATCGATGTCCACGACGACGACGTGCGCGCCTGCTCGCGCGAGCGCATCGGACGTGGCGCCTCCGATCCCGTCCGCGCCGCCGGTGACGATGGCCACGCGATCGTGGAGACGGATCTCGGCGTTCACCCTCGGCCCCCGAGTCGTTCCGTGAGCTCGTCGAAGAACCGGTCGCTCGACTCGTCGTCGGACGTGAACGCGGTGTACGTGAGGTACACGTCGGTCACCCCGACGCCGGCGAGTGCGCCCATGCCGTTCATCGTTGCCGTGACCGACGGTGCACCGTCGTCGCCCCGCACGATCGGGAGCGGAGCCCGCACGCGGAGCTCGTCGGGCGCGCGCCCGGCCGTCCCGTAGGCGGCCCGCAGCGTCTCGACCCCCGTGGCGATGCCGTCGAGCGTCTCACCCATGATCGGGATCCAGCCGTCGCCCAACGTCACGATCCGGTCGAGGTTGCGCTTCGTGAGCGTGCCCGAGAAGAGGACCGGTGGCCCGCCCGGTCGCACCGGCTTCGGCTCCGACCACACGTCCTCGAACGATACGGACTCGGAGTGGAAGGACGCGGGGCTGTTGCTCCAGAGGGCGCGGCACGCGGCCATGTGATCGGTGAGCACCTGGCCCCGGCGCGCGGGGTCGATGCCCTGGGCGACCAGCTCTTCGGCCTGCCACCCCGTGCCGACGCCGAGCTCGACCCGGCCGCTCGAGAGCACGTCGAGGGTTGCGACGGTCTTGGCGAGCAGGGGCGCTGGTCGCAGCGGCACGATGAGGATCCCGGTCGTGAGCCGCAGGTGCTCGGTCGCGACCGCGATGGCGGTGAGCACCGTGAGCGGCTCGAGCCACGGTGCGTCGGACGGGAAGGGGAACCTGCCCCATGGATAGCGATCGACGTGCTTGCCGAGCAGGACGTGGTCGGCGAGCACGACGCCGTCGACGCCCGCGCCCTCGGCGCGCCGCGACAGATCGACGAGCGCCCGCGGGTCGTCACCATGACGGTGGGTCCCGACCGGCAACGAGAGCAGCACGCCGGGACCCACGCGGCGCAAGGTAGACGCTCGTGCTCGGGGTCGTCACGTGGTGATCCTGATCGCAACGCTCGCCCGCATACGCTCGGCATGATGCACCGTCCCTGCGCAGCAGTCGCCGCGCTCGCGTGCGTCGTGAGCGTGTGGGTGCCGGGCGCGCCAGCAGCCGAGCCCGATACCTCGGCGCTTGCGTCCGACCCGGCGATCCAATGGGAAGCGTGCAACGGCGACGCGGAGTGCGCGGTGCTCCAGGTTCCCCTCGACTACGACGTCGCGGGCGGGCGGACCATCGGCATCGCGTTGGTGCGGTACCGGGCACTCGACCCGCAGCGCAGGATCGGATCGCTGCTCATGAACCCGGGCGGCCCCGGAGCTTCGGGTGTCGAGTACGTGCTGGCTGCCGCGGGTGGCCTCCCGGCGCGGCTCCAGGATCGCTTCGACATCATCGGCTTCGACCCGCGTGGTGTCGGCGCCAGCGAGGGCGTCGACTGCCTCGACGACCTCGGCCCCTATTTCGATGCGGAGTGGGCGCCCGACGACGAGGCTGAGCGGCGAGACCTCGAGGAGGAGGCGCAAGCGCTCGCGGCGGCGTGCGAGCAGTCCGACGGCGACATCCTCCCGTTCCTGCGGACCGAGCTTGCCGCGCGCGACATGGATCGCATCCGGGAGGCGCTCGGCGACGAGCAGCTCACCTACGTCGGGTACTCGTACGGGACGTATCTGGGCGCCTGGTACGCCGATCAGTTCCCCGAACGAGTGCGCGCGCTCGTGCTCGACGCACCGATCGACCCCTCGCTCGATGCGATCACCATGCAGGTGCAGCAGGCCGTCGGCTTCGAGCAGGTCCTCGACGACTTCCTCCAGTTCTGCGCCCAACAGCGCAGCTGCCCGTTCCATCGTGGCGGTCGCTCGGCATCCGCGTACGACCGTCTCCGAGCGGAGGTCGGCGCGACGCCCTTGCTGGTGAAGGTCGGCGGAGAACCCCGCGACCTGAACGGCAGCCGCTTCGACCTCGCCGTCACCCAGGTCCTCTACGAGGGCACGAGGGGGTGGGGTCAGCTCGCGGGCGCACTCGACGCGGCCGATCGGGGCGACGGGTCGGACCTCCTCTTCTATGCCGACTACTACACGGGTCGCATCGACGATGGCGAGTACGAAGACGGTCAAGAGTCGTTCCTGGCCATCGGGTGCGTCGACGGGCCGTCGGTCGGCGGGGTCGACGGCATGCGGGAGATCGAGCGATCCGCCGAAGCAGCCGCGCCGCGGTTGGGGCGGTCGATCGTGAACGGGAGCCTCGTGTGCGCGTACTGGCCGATCCCACCCGATCCTCCCCGCGCCTTGACGGCGGAGGGTGCCGAGCCGATCATCGTGCTCGGCGCGCGTCACGATCCGGCCACCCCGTTCGCGTGGGCGAAGGGACTCGTCGCGCAGCTCGAGTCGGGCGTGCTCGTCAGCGTGCGGGGCGCGCATCACGCATCGTTCGACAGCGGCAACGCGTGTGTCGACCGACTCGTCGTGCGCTATCTCACGCGGCTCGAATCGCCGCAGTCGGGCACGCGCTGCTAGTCCTACACTCCGGCGTCGTCCCCGACCGAACGCCTGCGCCGCAGAGAGCGAGCCAATCGAGATGGATCTGCGCTACTCGGAGACCGATGAGGCGTTCCGGGCGGAGCTGCGCACGTGGCTGGCCGGAGCACTCTCCGAGCTGCCAACGCCACCGGCGCGGGACGATTGGCCGGCGCGGGTCCGCTACGACACCGAATGGCAACGTCGGTTGTTCGACGCGGGCTATGCGGGCATCTCGTGGCCCGCCGAGTACGGCGGACGGGGCGCATCGCCGAGCGAGCAGCTGGTGTTCCTGGAAGAGACGACACGAGCACGCGCGCCCTACGTCGGTGTGAACTTCGTCGGCACGCTCCACTGCGGTCCCACCCTGATCGCCGAGGGCACGGATGCCCAGAAGTCCGCGCACCTGCCTCGCATCCTCCGGGGTGAAGAGGTGTGGTGCCAGTGCTTCTCCGAGCCCGATGCCGGCTCCGATCTGGCCGGCCTGCGCACGCGGGCCGTGCGCGATGGCGACGACTACGTGGTGACGGGCCAGAAGATCTGGTGCTCGTTCGGTCATGTGGGCGACTTCGGAGAGCTGCTCGTGCGCACCGATCCGGACGCGGCCAAGCACCGCGGGATCACGTGGTTGATCCTCCCGATGGACCTTCCGGGGATCGATGTGCGCCCGATCGAGACCGTGCTCGGTTCGTCGGAGTTCTGCGAGGTGTTCCTGGACGATGTTCGCGTGCCGGCCGCGAACCGCGTGGGGGACGAGAACGACGGGTGGCGCGTCACGAACGTGACGCTCTCGTTCGAGCGGGGGACCGCCTTCGTCAGCGAGATGGTCGACGCGTTGCGCCTGGCTGAAGAGCTCGCGCCTGACGTGCACGACCTCAGCGATCGGCGTGAGCTCGCGCACGTGGTCGCGCAGCTCGACGCGCTGTGGGCGCTCACCAAGCGCAACGTGTCACAAGCCGCTCACGATGGTGCTCCGGGCCCCGGTGCGTTCATGTTCAAGCTCGCGTACTCCGAGGCGCGTGACCGCCTCGGTGAGCTCTGCATGCGCGTGCTCGACCGTGGTGCGTTCGACATCCACGACGAGCGGGTCGAGGAGCGTCTCCGCACGCTGTCGTTGCCGATCGCGGCGGGCACGTCACAGATCCAGCGCAACATCATCGGCGAACGACTCCTCGGGCTCCCGAAGGAGCAGCCCTGGCCTCGGTCGGCGTGATGGAGCAGTCGTGAACTTCGACCTGAGCGAGGACCAGGTCGCACTGCGCGACGCCATCCGCTCGCTGTGTCGCGGGAGGTTCACGGGTGAGCGGGTTCGCAAGGGCTTCGACCAGGCGATGTTCGACGAGCTCGCCACCACTGGTGTGTTCTCGCTGCGCGCCGATGGGTTCGGCTGGGCCGATGCTGCCATCACGTTCGAGGAGCTCGGCCGTGCCGTCGTCCCCGGTCCACTCGTGTGGACGCACCTGGCACACGGGGTGGCCGAGGGCATCGTCACCGGCCTCGAGCGGCCCCGTGACGGTGCGCCGGCGCTGCTCGAGCACCTCGCGGTGGCCGATGGCATCGCGGTGGTGGACGACGACGGCATCTCGCTGGTGCCATCGGACGCCGTTGCCGGTGTCACCGCGCTCGACTGGCCGCTCGATCCGCTCACGCCGGTGCACCGCATCGATGCGCTCCCGACCGGTGAGCGCATCGGCGGTCGTGACGAGGCGGCCGCATGGCGCCGCGGCGGCGGACTCTTGACCGCCGCGTTCGAGGTGGGCATGGCCCAGGCCTGCACCGAGGCCGCGACGGGGTACTCGCTGGCCCGGCGGCAGTTCGACCGTCCGATCGGCTCCTTCCAGGCCGTGAAGCACATCCTCGCGGACATGGTCGTGCGGGCGGAGGTCGCACGGACCGCGGTCCACGCGGCTGCGGTCACGATGGACGACCCCGGCATCGGTGACCGCGAGCGCGCGCTGTCGGGCGCGCGCCTGCTCGCGGCTGAGGCGGCGGAGAAGAATGCGAAGGGCTCGCTCCAGGTCCATGGCGGGATCGGCTTCACCTGGGAGGCCGACGTCCATCTCTACCTGAAGCGCGCGTGGATGCTGAGCACCGCGTTCGGGAACGTGCATGTCCACGCCGACGCGCTCGCGGCGCGACTCGTGAGATGAGTGGGCAGCGAGCCGATGGAGGCGACTGGGGTCCCCTGATCGAGGATCTCGGGCTCCGGCGTGAGGCGGCGCGGGGGATGGGTGGCGCCGAACGGCTCGACCGACATCGCGCCGGTGGTCGACTCGACGCGCGTCAACGCATCGACGCGCTGTTCGACCCGGGCACCTTCGTCGAGCTGGGGACGCTGGTCGGCTCGGTGCAGCGGGGTGTCGTCCCGCCGGTGCCGGCCGATGCCCTGGTCGCCGGTCACGGTCTCGTGCAGGGTCGCCCGGTGCTGGCCGGCGCTGAGGACTTCACGGTGATGGGCGGATCGATCGGCCATGGCACGACGGCGAAGCGCCAACGCCTGGCCGAGCTCGCGATCCAGGAGCGCGTGCCGCTCGTCATGCTCCTCGAGGGAGCGGGTGAGCGCACGCAGAACGCGTTCGAGCGACGCGGCCGCACACCGAACGACCTCCAGACGCTGGCGCGGCTGTCAGGACTCGTGCCGACGGTGTGCGTGGTGATGGGCGCGTCGGCCGGCCACGGCGCGCTGACCGCGCCCCTCATGGACTACGTCGTGATGGTCGAGGGCGCATGCTTGTTCTCGGCTGGTCCTCCGCTCGTGAAGTCGTCGATGGGGGAGGACACCACCAAGGAGGAGCTCGGCGGCACGCCGGTGCACACGGTCACGAGCGGCGTCGCCCACGACGCGGTGCCGGACGACGCGGCCGCGCTGGCACTCGTCCGTCGCTACCTCTCCTACTTCCCCTCGAATGCCTGGCAGCGACCACCCGATGCGGTCGATGGCTCCGATCGCGCGCCCCGCGCGGTGCCCGAGCTGATGGACCTTCTCCCAGCCGACCCACGAAAAGGCTACGACATCAAGCCGGTGGTGGAGGCGGTGTTCGACGATGGGTCGGTCCTCGAGCTCCAGGCAGCGTTCGGCCGTTCGATCGTCACCGCGCTCGCGCACCTCGGAGGGACACCGGTCGGCGTCGTTGCCAACCAACCGGCGGTCAAGGCCGGTTCGATCGATGCCGACGCCGCGGACAAGGCTGCCCACTTCCTCGAGGTGATGGACGCCTTCCACCTCCCGGTCGTGTTCCTCGCCGACAACCCGGGTGTCCTCGCCGGCACCGCGTCGGAGCGGGCGGGGATCCTGCGGCACTCGGCGCGGATGTTCGCAGCGCAGGCGCGCCTGCGCTCACCCAAGCTGCACGTGACGTTGCGCAAGGCGTACGGCTTCGGCTCGTCGCTGATGGCGATGAACCCGTTCGATGCACAGACGGTGACGCTCGTCTTCCCCGGTGCTCGACTGGGCGCGATGCCAGCCGAAGGCGGTGGTCAGGCCGCCGGGCTCGAGGGCGACACGCAATCGCTCCTCGAGCATGCCGAGCTCGGCGGCGCATACACCTCGGCCGACACGATGGGCTACGACGAGGTGATCCAGCCGGCGGAGCTGCGCAACGCGCTCCTCGGCGCGCTCCGCCTCACGGGAGCACATCGGCTCGGGCCGGTGGAACCCGCCGCGCACCATCACATCCGCCCCTGACGCCTCGGGCGGCCGCGACTCGTCCGACCGACCCGTCTCCAAGCCTCGTCGACGAGCGTGTCCGCGAACCTAGCGGTGGGCCGCGCGGCTACTCGACCGTGGTGAAGCTGGGGGTGACCGTGATCTCGGTGGTGAGGCTGTTCGCGACGAAGCACTCGTGGTGTGCGACGTCGCACAGGTGGGCGAGCCGCTGCTCGGTGACCTCGCCGCGCACCGTGATGCGGGGTCGGAGCTCGATCTTGGTGATGCGCATCGGCGTCGGCGAGTCGGGCATGACACCCTGCGCGTCGTCGACGTAGTCGACCACGTCGATCCGTGCTCGTGCGGCAACCGCGAGGAAGGACAGGAGCTGGCACGACGACGCCGCGAGCACGACGAGCTGTTCAGGGTTCAAGTGGGACGGGTCACCACGGAACGCGGGATCGGCGGTGAGGTCCAGCACGCCTTCCGCAGGGGTGGCATGACCCTGGTGCGCACGGTCGTACGCGTCGTAGCCCGCTCCCGTCGAGCCTTGCCACGTGCACGTGACGGTGTAGAGGTGGTCGTGACCGGTCACGTCTTGCGCACCACCCAGATCTCCTCGGCGGGCCACTGGTGAGCCCATTCGACCGGGGCGAAGTCGGTGAAGGTCGTCGTCGCGTCCGCCGGTGCCTGGAGCTCACGGAGCTCCTCGACGACGAAGCCGTGCATGCGGAAGATGCGGATCCACTCCCCGTAGGTGACGTCGAAGTCGAGAGTCCCCTCGCCGTAGTACGACACGCGGTTCCCGAAGTACGGCCGTTGCAGGCGGGCGACCTCCCGCTCCTTCTTCTCGTCGTAGCACAGCGCTCGGAGGATCGTGGCCTTGTTGAAGATCAACCGCCCTGCTGTGCGCAGGACGCGCGCCACCTCGGGTACGGACCGCTCGGGGTCACAGAACGACATCGCGCCGTGGTCGCAGAACACGAGATCGAACGACGCTGCGGCGAGGGGGATGGCCTCGCCGCTGGCACACACGAGTGGGACATCCAGCCCCGCGGCACCGATGTTGCGGACAGCGTGGGCCAGCTGGCTGCGGGACTGGTCGAGTCCGATGACGCGCGCGCCGTCCTCGGCCAGCTGGATCGCGCGCTGGGCGCCGCCACAGCCGTACTCGAGGACATCGAGACCGCGAACGTCCCCCAGCACTCGGAGCTCGGCCTCCGGAACGGCCCACACACCCCACGCCCGCTGGGCGATCTGCTCGGCGTGCTCGGCCTGGTAATCGTCCGCGTCGGCGTCCCAGAAGTCGCGGTTGATGCGCTCGTGGTCCGTCGTCACAGAGAACGTCGTGCGAAGCGCCTCGGCGGAGTGTGCGCTACTCGTCGAGGAGCTTCTGGCGATCTTCGCGGGCCCTGCGCCACTCGTCGCGGAACGCGTCGAAGCCCTTGCTGGCCGCGGAGCCTGCGGCACCCGCGGCTGACTGCACTTCGGTCGCGAGCTTGGAGAACGCGTCACCCAGGTCGGAGACCGCGGACTCGGCTTGCTTGGCCACGACCTTCCACGCGTCGGTGCCGACCGCTTGCGCCTCGTCGAGCTTTGCCTTGGCCTCACCCTGCCGCTTGCGGAGCGCCTAAACGCCCTGCTGGAGCCGGTCGCGCGCCTCGGCCTGCGCGAGATCGGCCTGGACGCGCAGCTCGTCGATCTGGGACTTGATCTTGTCGAGCGCGGACTGCGCCTGCTCTTGGTATTCGCTCTGGTTCGCCGGCTCGGCCATCTGTCCTCCGCAATCTTGGGTGGGTCGGGTTGCGATTCAGCCCCTGGCGAGATCGATCAGGAGATCGGCCACCAGCTCTGGGCGTGAGAGAAAGGGCGAATGGCTCGTGGGCCACTCGATCGTATGGGTGCAACGCGCCGCGAGCACGCGCTGGAGGCCGACGCCGACGGCGCGGTCCTCGGTGCAGATCGCGTAGGTGCTCGGCACATCCTGCCATGCCGCCTGCGTGGCGACGCCCTGGAGCTCAGCCATCGACTGCTTGCAGAGGCGCGCGACGGCCTGCGCGGCGTCGTCAGGTGCGCAGTCGGCGTACAGCCCGCTGATCGCGACGGTGGGGTCGAGGGTGCAGGTGCCGTCGTCATGGATGCGGATCGCATTCGCCAGCTCGGAGTCGGGGCCCTCGCGCGGCGCCTCAACGGTGGCGGCCGTCGTCGCCGACTCGCCAGGCGCGACTGGGAACGACGTGAGGTACGCGAGGTGTCGTACCCCGGGAAGGCCGGCCGCACCCTCGCTGACCACAACACCGCCATATGAGTGCGCGCACACCACGACGTCGTCGACGCCGGCCAGCACCTTGCGCAGTGCCGCGGCGTCCCCGGCCAGATCCGTGAGCGGCTCGGTGCTGTCACCGTGCCCAGGAAGGTCGATCGCGATCGAGTCGATGCCGGCCGAGTCGAGCAGCGGCTGGACCTTCTCCCAGCACCAGGCGCCGTGCCAGGCGCCATGGACCAGGACCACCGTTGCCGCCACGCGCGTCAGACTACGGCCGCACCGATGAGCGCGAGGAGGGCCACATGACCGCGATCGCACCGTCCACGTTCGTCGACGCCGACGGCCATGTGCTCGAACATCCCGATCGGATGCTCGAGTACGCGCCGAAGCAGTACCACGACCGGATCTGGCACATCGAGACCGACGACGCAGGCAAGGACTGGGTGATGTTCGACGGCGATCGTTCGCCTGCGAACACCTTCGCCTACGCGGGCTGCGGTGGCATGCCTCCCGAGGTCCAGGCGAAGGCCGCGGCCGGGGAGATCCGCTACGCCGACATCCGCCCGGGCGCCTTCGAGCCCGAGCCGCGCTTGTCGGACCTCGACGCGGAGCGCATCGACCAGACCGTCCTGTATCCCACTAACTTGCTCGGCATCGCCGGGGTCACCGACGTCGACTTCGCAGTCGCGCAATGCCGCGCCTACAACGACTGGCTGAGCGACTTCTGTGCCGCGGCGCCCGACCGCCTGTTCGGCATCGCGATCATCCCGCAGCAAGACCCGGAGGCCGCGGCCGCGGAGATCGCCCGCGCTGCGACCAAGCCCGGTCTCGTCGGCACGTTCGTGCGACCGAACCCGGTGGTCGAGTGGAAGCACTTCCTCGATCCGGTGTGGGACCCGATCTGGAAGGCGGCGTCCGACGCGGGGTGGCCACTCGGCCTGCACCCGTTCCTCGCCGGCGACGTGCCTGGCGCGGTGTTGGGGCTGCACCTCAACACGATCAAGTCGCGCACCGCGCCCTTCGAGATCCAGGGTCAGCTCAACATGACCAACATCTTCTGGACGCAGTGCATCGGGAACCCCGTCGACATGATGACGAGCCTCGCGTTCGTGCTCGCCGGTGGCGTGTGCGAGCGCTTCCCGGAACTCACGTTCATCGTGCTCGAGACGAACGGCGGGTGGATCACGCCGTGGATGGAGCGTCTCGACCACCACTACAAGATGTTCGGGTTCGACGTGCCGGACATCACGATGGCGCCGTCGGAGTACTTCCGCCGCCAGTGCTACATCTCCTTCGACGCCGACGAAGAGACCCTCGGGCTCGCGGCGGAGTCGGAGTATGTGGGGGCCGAGCGGATCATCTGGGCGTCGGACTACCCGCACCCCGACGCGAAGTTCCCAGGCACCGTCGATGAGCTGCTGACGAACATCGGCGGGATGGACGCCCCGTCGCAGCAGGCGATCGCCGCCGGCAACGCCCGCCGCCTCTACTCCCTGCCCACGCCAGCCTGATCCAGCGGCCCGCGGGTCGGGCGTCAAGCACGGGGCCTGCCGTGCCGATCCATCCCCGTGGCCGCCATGTCCCACGCTCGACGGTCTCGCGCGCTCGCCGCACTGGTCGGTGTCCTGACCGCGCTCGCCCTCGTAGTCGGGAGCGGGGGATCGGCGGCTGCACAAGAGGTGATGCCGCCGACCGCTCCGGCCGAGGGTGCCGGCCTGCTTCCGGGGCTCGACGCGCGCCTCGTAGGTGTGGGCATCGAGTATGCGTCGTCGTCGCGTGACGTCGACGCACTTCGCGCCGCGCAGGCGACCCAGGCCGCGCTCGGCCAAGAGCTCTTCGCCCTTCACACGCAGCAGGACGCGTTGATCGCTCGGCTCGGCTTCCTTACGACTGCACAGCAGAACGCGACCAACGCGCTGATCCAAGCCGAGCTCGACGTCGACCGCCTCACCGGGATCGTGTATCGGCGCGGGAACACCGAGTGGTTCACCACACCGATCCCCGAGATCGAAGACGTGTTCGCGGCTGAGCGAGTCAACCAGATCGGCATATCGGTCACCGAGCAGCTCGTCGCTGCACAGGAGCGAGCGAAGCAGCTCCGCAAGGCCGCGACGAAGGCCGCCGCGAAGGTCGCGGACGAGCGCGTGATCGTCGACACGCGTCTGTTCCAGGTCGAGCTCGTGGAGCTCCCAGCCGCGAACCGAGAAGTCGAAGCCCTCAGCGTCAACGCGGCGGCGACGCTCGCGGGCGCATCGGTGAACGGGCTCGGCATCCCGCTCGCCACGCTCGACGCGTACTTGCGTGCCGAAGCGACGCTGGCGCGGGAACGCCCGCAGTGCGGATTGCAGTGGTGGATGCTCGCCGGCATCGGGCGGGTCGAGTCGAACCACGGACGATACGGCGGCGCGCAGCCGGGTCGGTTCGGCAACGTGACGCCCCGGATCATCGGCATCGCGCTCGATGGCCGACCTGGAGTCGCCGCGATCTCCGACAGCGACGACGGTTCGTGGGACCTCGACCCGGTGTGGGACCGCGCGGTCGGCCCGATGCAGTTCATCCCGTCGACCTGGCGGGGCTACGCCGTCGACGGCAACGGGGACGGCGCGACCGACCCGAACAACCTCTATGACGCCGCCGCGGGAGCGGGTCGGTACCTGTGCCGAGCGGCCGGTCAGCTCGGAAGCGCCGCATCACTGACGCGCGCGTACCTCGCATACAACCACTCGGACGCCTACGCGGCACGCGTGCTCCAGCTCGCCCGGGACTATCAGGCGCTCGGGCTGCCACCTCCCGTCGCGTAGCGTTCGGCGAGGGCGCGTTCCTCGGCGCGGCGGGTGAGCGGTGCTGCGAGCACACCCAGCATCGATGACACCGCGATGATCACCAGGATCGACACTTCGAAGATCAGCAGCACCACCAACAGCACCAGGAACGCGACGGCGAAGTCCACCGCGAAGTGAACGATCAGCGGTCGTGGGTCGCGCGGCGGGAGCTCGTCTGGAGGTTGCGCGGTCACCTTCGTGCGGGTGCGCGCTGCTACCTGCTGGTTCCCGTCATCACGTCGACGGTGATCGTCCCTTCTCGTTCCACGCGTGGACGTCGGGTCATCGATCGCACCTCGGTGTCGACGCCGATCGCCTCGGCCCGCAGTGCGCCCACGGTGCAGCGCTCCTTCGGGATCACAGAGAACGGGTCGTAGGAGAACTCACGCATCGCGTTGAGGTGCGTGACCTTGTTGATCTCGCCGTCGGTGAGGTCCGCGCCGGCGAACTCATCCATGAACTGCTCGGGGGAGCGTGGCCACGTGGAGTCGGAGTGCGGATAGTCGATCTCGACGCAGACTCGATCAGCTCCGATGTCGTCGCGCAACATCTTGAGGCCGGCCCGGTCGGTGATGTAGCAGAGGATCACGTGCTCCAGGAAGACCTCGCTCGGGAGCTTGTCGCCGAAGTCGGCATGCGTCCACGCGCTGTGGCGCTTGAACGAGTGGTCGATCCGCTCGAGGAAGTACGGCACCCATCCGATCCCGCCCTCCGAGAGCGCGATGCGCACACCGGGGAACTTCTTCCAGATGGGGGAGTGGGTCAGGTCGGCTGCGCACTGTACGAGGTTCATCGGTTGCAACACGATCATCACGTCGAAGGGCGCGTCGGGCGCAGTGATCGCCAGCTGCGACGACGAGCCGATGTGCATGCACGCAACGGTGCCTTCGTCTTCGCACGCCTTCCACACCGGGTCCCAGTGATCGGTGTGAAAGCTGGGGAGACCCAACGGGACCGGGTTCTCGGGCAGCGTGACCGCGTGGCAGCCCTTCTTGGCGACACGACGGATCTCGGCCGCAGTCGCCTCAGGGTCCCAGATCATCGGGATCGCGAGGGGGATGAAACGGCCCGGGAACGAGCCGCACCACTGGTCGATGTGCCAGTCGTTGTACGCGTTCGTGAGTGCGATCCCGGCGTCCTTGTCGTCGAGCTGGCCGAACAGCCGCCCAGCGAACCCGGGGAGCGACGGGAAGCAGAGTGAGCCGAGCGTGCCGTTGGCGCTCATGTCGAGCACGCGCTTCTCGACGTCGAAGCAGCCGTCGCGCAGCTCGTCGAACGAGGTGGGGTCCATGCCGTACTCGTCCATCGGGCGGCCGGCCACGGCGTTGAGCCCGACGTTGGGGAGCTCCATCCCGTTGAACTGCCAGACGTCGGCGCCATCGGACTCGCGGTGCACGATGCGGGGCGCGATGTCCTTGTACTTCTCGGGTAGACGGCCATCGAAGAGATCCGGTGGCTCGACCACGTGGTCGTCGACGCTGACGATGATCATGTCGTCGATCTTCATGGCGCTTCCCCCTCGGCCGCATTGGCGCGGTGGTGCATCGTCCATGAGGGTACCCGCGGCGACAGTCCGTTCACCGGGGCAGCGGATCACCGATCGGTCGATCGGTGGGCCTCATGGTGGCGGGAGGCTGGCGAGCACCAAGTCTTCGTGGGCCAGGGCGTCAACCTCGCAGTCCCACGGACGCGTGTTCGCCCAGAGCCCGGTGACGTTGTGTCCTCCGGCGTTCAGGAACTCCAGTCCGTCCGGGAGTGACGGATCACCTCGCACTGACCACTTGTGTTCGTGCAGGTAGCGATGGTGGTACGGGCACACGAGGATGAGGTTCCACAGCTCGGTTGGCCCGCCGTCGGCCCAGTGGATGATGTGGTGTGCGTGCAGGAACCTGGTTCGATCGCAGCCGGGGAAGCGGCACTCGCGGTCACGCTTGGTGAGCTGGCGCCGCATCCAGCGCGGGACGTGACGGGTCTCGCGGCCGATCGTGACCGGACACCCGTTTTGCATCTCGTAGATGATCTGTGTGGTGGCGTCGCACGCCAAGCGGCGCACAATCTCGATCGCCAGGTCGAGCCCGGAGTCGAGGAGCTCGCTGCCGGGCGTGCTGCTGGCCTCGAGCAGTGCGTCGGCGGGCGCGCTGATGAGGATCAGCGCGCGGGCTGGCTCGGCATCATCCGCGAGCCGCTGGGTGGCGAGGGCCACGAGCGCGTCGGCCTGGCGGGCTTCCCACGGCTCCCACGATCCGTCGGGCCGCCGGCCAAGCCTCCTCGCTTCGAGCTCGATGGCGCGAGCGAAGATCGTGCCCTCCGCGTCAGGCAGCGCGCCCCTGAAGCACAGCATCCCAGCGTCGAAGTCGAGCCACATCCGCAGCTCGCGCTGGCGGTTTCGCTCCAGTGCCTCCTGACGGGCGACCAGCTTCGTGCGGCGCACCATTCGTTCGAGGTGCTTCGGTGACCACGTCGACCCCTCGACGGACCACATCTCGTCGGAGTCGGGGCCGGCGAGCTGGGAGACCGGATCGAGCTGGTCCCACGAGATCCGGCCCTCAGCCGCGGCATCGGCGACGTGGGGAAGCTCTCCGAGCTTGCGCGCCACCCGCACCTGGGCATTGGCGGTCTTCCTGGAGCAGGTGGATTTGGCCATCATCCATGACTCTGTGTCGATGGCGCCGCAGGCTTCGTGGACCTGGCGCTCGTCGAGGATGTTGAGCGCGAGCAGCTTCAGGTGCCGGGCCCGAGCCTCCAGCGCCTCGGCGCGGCCGAAGATCGACTCGACCTCGGGGGTCGGCAGGTCCCGCATCCGGGCCAGCGTGTTGGCGCTCTCGAACATGCCCCCACGATGACAGGGGGGTGTGACAGTGCCCCGCAGGCCGATGACCTGCGAAATCAGCCCCTCAGGATGTGCCCCGGGGCCGCCCCGGTCCATGCACCGTCGTCGAGGAGCGTCTCGCCGTTGACGATGACCTGGCGGTAGCCGTCGGCGTCGACGACATAGCGACCCGAGTCGGCGGGGAAGTCGCGCACGTACCTCGGAGCATCGGGCGTGCTCAGCCGCTCGCGGTCGATGAGGAGGATGTCGGCGGCCATGCCCTCGGCGAGCGTCCCGCGGTCCGCGATGCCGGTGGCGTGCGCGGAGACGGACGTGAGCCTCGCGACGGCCTCTTCGAGCGTCAGTACATCGGGCACCCACTCGGTGAGCAGTCTGGTGGTGTAGTCGGCGCCACAGAAGGAGAGGAGGTGCGCGCCACCGTCGCTGCTCCCCGCCATCATGATCGGCGAGCGGATCATTCGCGCGACGGCTTCTTGGCGCTTGCGGCTCGGCGGGCCGGCCATCACGAACTGGGTGGCGAGCCCCTCGTCGAGCGACAGGTCGAGGAACGCATCGAGCGGGTCGGCGCCCGTGGCCTCGGCGATCTCGCTCACCGACTTGTCGAGCCACTGCTCGTTCTCCGGCTTCGTCACGTGCTCGACCTTGAGCACCTGCCACGCGAACACGAACGAGCGGCCGCGGGGGTCGGCGATCTCGACGCGCATCTGCTCCCGGAGCGCCGGGTCGCGCAGGCGCTCCTCGCGCGCGGGGGAGGGGAGCGTGAGGGTGTCGCGGAAGCTCGGCATCTCGTCGAACAGGAACGTGGAGTCGAGCGAGAAGTGCGCACCCTGGCGGTTGCTCGCGAACATCGGGTGCAGCTCGATGCCGTCGGCGTGCGCCTGCTCGGCGAACTCCAGGCTGCGTGACCATCCGTCGGGCGCGTGGGGCATGACCGTGAGGTTGTTGAGGTGCAACGGGCGACCCGACGCTCGCGCCATCGAGAGGATGAGGTCGCGGTCGTCGTCGTCGTACCCGGTGAGGAACGTGCGGGGGATGAACTCGATCGATCCTCGGCCGAACTCGGCGAGCACCGACGCGAGCGCTATGAGCTCTTCAGGTGCGGCGTAGTTCGACGGCACGCCACGCCCGTCGTGGGCCACGTGGAGCTCGAGCTGGGACGACGTGAACCCGATCGCGCCTTGTTCGAATGCCTCGCGCACGAGCTGGCGCATCGCTGAGATCTCGTCGACTGTCGCGGTGCGCTCGGACGCGTCGTCGCCCATCACGTGGCGGCGCACCGCGCAATGGCCGACGTTGGCGCCCACGTTCACGCCGACCCGACCTTCGAGGCCGTCGAGGAAGTCGCCGAGGCTCCCACCTCGGAAGGTCACGGCTTGGGAGAGCGCGTCCGGTGACATCCCCTCGACACGGCTCAACATCTGGAGGAGCCAAGGGACGTCCTCGGGCTTCGCGGGCGCGAACGTGAAGCCGCAGTTGCCGGTGAGCAAGGTGGTGACACCGTGCCACGAGGCTGGCGACGCGGTCGGATCCCAGTGGAGCTGCGCGTCGTAGTGCGTGTGGACGTCGACGAACCCTGGCGTCACGAGCAATCCGTCGGCGTCGAGCGTGCGATCCGCGCCGGCATCGACTGCGCCAACAGCAGCGATCCGCCCGCCGTTCACTGCGACATCAGCGGTGCGCGCCGGCGCGCCGGTGCCGTCGACGACAGTGCCGCCGCGGACGATCAGGTCGAACGTGGGCGCGCTCACTCGGGGAGCGGGATGCCGTACATCTCGAGCGCGTTCAGTCCGTAGAGGCCCTTGCGCTCGGCGTCGGGCAAGGAGTCGTTGTGCTCGCGCAGCTCGTCGACCACACCCGGGTACTTCGCATCGTTGTGCGGGAAGTCCGACGCCCAGATGTACCGGTCGGCGCCGACGAGCGCGGCGAGCGGCCCTGGTGTGCGCTCACCGGGATCGAAGCTGATCCAGCACTGACGCTTGAAGTACTCCTCGGCGCTGAGCGACATCGGTGCAGCAGCCCACGAGTAGCTCTCCTCGAACTCGTTGAGGCGGTCCATCCAGTGGGCGATCCACCCGCCGCCACTCTCCAGCACGACGACCTTGAGCGCGGGATGCCGTTCGAGCACGCCGCCGTACACGAGGTTCGACAGCGTCATCATCTGGTCGATCACCGGGATCAGCGCGTGATGTGTGCCCGGCGCCATGAGCTCTCGCATCGCCAGCGACGCCCCAGGCATGTCGGCGAGGCCCGCGATGTGCAGGCCGAGCGGAAGGTCGGTCTCTTCGAGCGCTTCCCAGACGGGCGTGTAGTCGTAGTGGTGGAACGGCTTGCCGAGGTACGCGTTCGGACGTACGAACGTGCCGACCAGCCCGAGCTCGCGCACGCGGCGCGCCTCGTCGGCGGCTGCCTTCGGGTCCTGCAACGGGAGCGCGCCGGCTCCCTTCAAGCGGTCGGGCGCCGCGCTGCACCACTCGGCGAGCCAGTCGTTGTAGACCTTGCACGACCACACCGCGAGCTCGGGGTCCTTGATGCCGCCGAGCTTGAGCCCGAGGCCCGGGTACACCACCGAGAGGTCGATCTCCTCGGCGTCGAGCACCTTCACGCGCTCGTGCGGGTCGAACCCCGCGGGGTTGAGGTCTTCGTAGTGCCGACCGCGACCGAAGTCGGCGAAGCTCTCGCCCGCGTTGCCGAGCCCGACGAGGCCTCGGTCGGTGGCCATGCCGTCCTCGACGTGGCACTCGTCGTACCCGGTGCTCTCGTTCCACCGAAGGCGGATGCCACGGTCGGCGAGGTGCGACGGGAGGTTGCGCTCCCAGAGGTCGGCCGGTTCACAGACGTGCCCGTCGGCATCGACGATGAAGTCCCGCGGCTCCGGAGCTCTGGCTCCTGACGCTGGTGTCATCGGGGGGTGTTCTTGGACGGCGGACCTCCCGTCAACCTCGTGCCAGTCATTCGCCGGCAGCCTGTTGGAGCTCGATGACGTTTCCGGAAGGATCGGTGATCCAAATCTGGGTGACGTCGCCCTGTGCGTCGCGCGTGTACGCGATGGCGCGAGCCTCGAGCTCGGCGATCGCCCCGTCGAGATCGTCGACGGCGAAGCACGCGTGATGGTCGGCGGGCCGGATGGTCTCGTGCCCCGCCGGCGCGTCCACCAAGTGCACCTCGGCATCGCCGACGGCGAACCAATGCCCGTCGATGCCGGGGATCTCGGGGCGGGGAATCGCTTCGAGACCGAGCACGTCGGCGTAGAAACGTCGCGCCTCGTCGAGACGACCGGCGACGTTCACGCTGCTGTGAGCGATCCGACGGACCTTCACGCGGGCTCCTCGAGCTGTTCCATGAACTCCAGCCGGATACCACCGGGCGCGGTCACGAACGCGATGCGACGGGTGCCGAAGGGTCCGGACACGACCGCGGGTCCCCACACGATGTCGTGACCCTCCAGCTCACGGTCCAGATCGTCGGTGAAGAGCGCGGGATGAAGGAACCCCTCGGCGGGCAGCGATGTGGCGTCCTCGTAGATGGCCCGTGTGAAGAGCGTGATCTGAATCGGCCCCAGGAACACGTCGGCGCGACGAGCGTTCTCCCAGTCCATGATGTTCTCGACGCGCGCTCCCGCGTGGCGGTAGAAGTCGACGGCGGCGTCAAGGTCCGTGACCTTCACCGCGAGGTTCGCCATCCCCGTCACCGCCACGGCCGCGGACGCTACTGCCTCGAACGATGACGACCCATCAGGGGGCCAGCGTGTCTTCCCCGACGTGGACGCGAATCTCGAAGCACTCGCGCTCGTGAGCCGTCAGGAGGTGATCGCGCGCGCGCCGATCCACCCGGCGAATCTAGCCAGGGCCGCGCGAATCGTTGCTGCTACGACGACGGACGCTCCAAGGCCTGCGCCGGACCGCTGTCGCCCACCGGCGCGTGGGGCTGTACCTCGATGGTGTCGAGATGGACCCCGGGCGGTGCGGTCACCGCGGTGACTGCGGCCTGCGCGACGTGCACCGGTTCGAGGATGTGGTTGTGACGACCGAAGCCGAACCGCGACCAGTACGTCATCAGGTCTTCGAGCTCGTCCATCGGCCACCCGAATCCGAACTCGCTCAGGGTCGGTCCGACGCGGATCTTGCTCGCGCGGATACCGGTGCCTTCCAGCTCCAAGACCAGGGTGTCGGCGAACGTCTCGAGGCCGGCTTTGGTTGCGCAATACGTGGAGAGGCGCGGTCGTGGATGACGGGTCGCGTCGGACGTGATGAACACCAGGTCGCCGGCGGCGTCTCGAGCGCGCATGGACGCAATCGCAAGCCGAGACATCAGGATTGGCCCGGTCAGGTTGGTCGCGACCTGCTGTTGCAGCTCATTCGCGGGGAGCGTGTGCACCCAGCCGGGCGTGGCCAGCGCCGCGTTGTTCACAAGCACGTCGAGTGGACCCAGCTCGCGCTCGACCGCTGAGAAGAAGGTCTCGGCCGATGCCGCGTCCGCAACGTCGAGCTGGTGCACGAAGGCCGTACCGCCCGCGTCGCGAACCAGGGTCGCGGTCTCCTCGAGTCGCTCGACTCGTCGGCCACCAAGCGCCACCGGCCAGCCAAGCTTCGCCAGCTCGACGGCGATCGCGGTGCCAATGCCGGAACCGGCCCCCGTGACGATGGTCGTGCGCGCTGCGCTCATCGCCCAGACCCTAGAGCTTGCTCAACTGATTCCGCCCCACGCCACGACCTCGCCCGCGGCTTCGACGAGCAGCGCCGTGTCGTCGAGCGCGATCGGAACTTCGATCCTGGTGACACCAGGCGACGCGAGCGCACCAGCGACAAGCTCCAGATGATCATCGGCGCGCCGTACGTCGCCGCGCTCGCCCCAGACGACGATCAGGAGCGCGGCTTTCGAACCCGCGGGCGGGATCGTTGCCAAGGTGGCGTCGTCGACAGGCGCCGTGGTGACTGCGATGGCTGGACGGCCCGCACGCGCGGCCTCGCACGCGAGGGTGACCGCGACGCCAGGTGCGGGTTCGGCGGGCACGATGACACGCCGCGGTGCACCGGCGTCGAGGGGTGGCGTCGGAAACGTACGCGCCACCCACAGCCCCGCGACGCCGGGGTCGGCAACGACGAGACCGTCTCCCGGCAGCGCATCTCCGAGATCGGAGACGGCGCGCGCAGGATGCAACGGGACCTTCTCGTCGAGGTATCCGGGCTGTGCGACTGCCGCGAGTCGCGGGTACAGATCATTCGGGACAGGGTCGGTCGCGACGTAGTCACCCGCGAAGGCTTCCAATTCGGTCGGCGCGACGACTTCCACCGGTGCGAGTGCGAAGCGATCGGTCGGCGACTCGCGCTCGTCGATTCCCGTCGCCACGATGAGGTCGGCGCTCCCGAAGCCGAGCAGCTCAAAGTCACGCGCCTGGAGCCCGCAGGTTCCAAGATGGTGCGGGCTGTCCCATGCGAAGACACCCTTGGCGCCCCACGTGTTCGCGACACCCAGCTGACCCGCGGCGGCGAAGTGGCGCAAGCCGTGGATCGCGTTGTCGTCGATGACTCCTGGGCCCGCGAGCACGACGATGCGACCACGATGCTCGGGCACGCGTCGCAGGGTACTGACCAACTGCCGATGATGGGACCGGCCGGTAGCCTCACCACTGTGACTTCGGAGGTGCTGGCGCTCGACGGGCGCGCGCTCGGCAAGCGGGGCGCGGCCACCCGTCGCCGGCTGCTCGATGCAACTGCGAAGCTGCTCGAGACCCATGGCGTGCGCGACCTGCGCGTCGTCGACATTGCCCGCGAGGTCGGCACGTCGCCCGCGACCTTCTACCAGTACTTCCGGGAGGTCGAGGACGCGGTGCTTGCGCTCTCAGCCGAAGTAGGCGAGGACCTCGCGCCGCTCAAAGAGCTGCTCGCACGACCGTGGGACGACGAGCGCGGCCTGGCCAGCGCCCGTGAGCTCGTGGACGCGTTCGTCGGCTACTGGGACACGCACCGCGCCGTGCTTCGCACGCGCAACCTTGCTGCCCAAGAAGGTGACCAGCGATTTCGTGACGGTCGGAACAAGGCGTTGCGTCCGCTGCGCGAGGGACTCGCCCGGAAGGTCGAAGACGCGCAGCGCAACGGGCGCGTGGCCAGCGAGATCACGCCCATGGCGGCCGCCGCGGCGCTCGCCGCGATGATGGAGCGCATGGCGGCGTTCCACGTCGAGCTCGAGATGTGGGGCGTCGAACGCACCGATCTCGTGGAGACGACGGCGCGGATCATCTACCAGACGGTCACCGGAGAGGTGCGCTGACCTCGGTCGAACCGCTTGTGCGCACGGTGAGCTCGAGGTCGCGGCCGAACACCTTCTCGAAGAGCTCCCGCTTTCGGCGCGCACCCCAGAGCTCGAGCTCCGCGTCGTGCTCGGTGTGGACCTCGATGACCACCAATGAGGGCCCGACGCGCACGTCGATGTGCTCGACCGCTGCGGACCGCCCGCGGTCCAGCCCGTCGGCGATGCGCAGGATCGCGGTCATGCGGCGCAATCGATCGGTGTCGACCAGCGCGTGCTCGTCGCCGGGATCGGGAGTGCCGCGCCGGTGCCAGCGGGCGAGGGCGCCGAGCAGCTGCACCTCAGCGGGGGAGAAGCCGCGGAGTCGACCGTGCTGCACCAGATAGGCGCCGTGCTTGTGGTGCCCTGACGGTGACACGTGCTCGCCGATGTCGTGGAGAAGCGCCGCGTGCTCCAGCAGCTCGCGGTCGTCACTTCCGAGTTCGTGCAGCTCTTGGGTGCGGTCGAATAGCGTGAGTGCGAGGTCAGCAACCTTGCGTGCGTGCGCCTCGTCGGAGTTGCACCGGCGAGCGAGCCCGTTCACGGACGCGCCGCGCAGGGCGCGCGGATCTTCGGACCAATCGGCCGGGTCGTGCTTGCGGATGGCGTCCAGCACGATCCCCTCGCGCAGTGCCCACTCGCTGACCGTCAGCTCGTCGAACCCGAAGAGCTCCATCGCGGTCGCGAGGAAGATCGAGCCGGCGGCGATGAGATCGACGCGACGGGCTTCGAGCCCGTCGAACCGCAATCGCTCCGCCGCTGTCGACGAGAGGATCTCCTTGTGCACAGCCTGGAACTCGTCGCGTTCGAAGGTCAGCTGGTTCAGCGACACCGGTACGTCCTCGGCGCGTCGCGCCGCAACCATGTGCGCGAGATCATTGAACGTTCCGCTGCTCCCCACAAACAGCTTCGGTTCGTAGCGCGTCACGATGTTCGCGACGGGCGTGAGCGCGTCGACGACGTGCGAGCGGAGGCGGCGCCGGTCCTCCTTCGTGATCGGATCGCTCGACACGAACTCGCCGGTGAGTCGGGCGACGCCGAGGTTCTCGCTCGTGGCCCAGCGCAGGCCGCCCGCATCGCCAACCATGATCTCGACGCTCCCGCCACCGAGGTCGAAGCACAACGCGGGTGCGGGCTCCAGGAGCACGCTGGCGCGGATGGCGCCGAAGATGAGCTCGGCTTCACGGTGACCGCTGATGACCTCGACGCCTACGCCGGTCTCGGCTTGGATGCGGTCGACGAGCGCGTCGCCGTTCGCCGCGAGCCGGATGGCGCTGGTTGCGCACGCATGCAGCTCGATCGCTCCAGCAGCGTCGGCGATGCGCTTGAACCGTTCGACCGTCGCCACCGCGGCATCAGCTGCGGCGTCGGTGATGCGGCCCTCGCGGCTCACGACGTCGCCGAGGCGGAGCATCTCCTTCTCACGGCTGATGGACTCGAAGTGCCCGTCGGGGTGCACGTCGGCGACGAGCAGGTGGAACGAGTTCGTGCCGAGATCCAGCGCGGCGATGCGCATCCATTCACGGTACCGGTACGCTCCTTGGTCTCCCGCCATCCACCGCCCTCTTGGAGATGACCATGGCTGACCTCAACGCCGAGCCTCGCATGCTGATCGACGGCAAGCTCACCGACGCGTCGTCGGGCAAGACCTTCGAGAACATCAACCCGGCGACCGAGGAAGTGATCGGCGAGGTGGCTGATGGCACGGTCGAGGACATGGACCGTGCGATCGCGTCCGCGCGCCAGGCGTTCGACGAGACCGACTGGTCGACCAACCGGGATCTGCGGAAGAAGACCGTCCAACAGCTGAAGGACGCGCTCGACAAGCGCCGCGAGGAGCTCCGCCCGCAGATCGTGGCCGAGGTCGGGAGCCCGATCGGCCTCACGTACGCGGTGCAGATGGACACCTGCATCGACGACTTCCAGTATGAGATCGACTTGATCGACTCCTACGAGTGGGAGACCGACCTTCCCGTCCACGAGTTCATGGGGATGCGGAGCGCGCGCCGGGTGCTGCGGGAGCCGGTTGGCGTGGTCGGGGCCATCACTCCGTGGAACTTCCCGTTCATGCTCAACCTGTCGAAGCTCGGTCCGGCGCTCGCCGCGGGCAACACCGTGGTGCTCAAGCCGGCACCCGACACGCCGTGGAGCGCGACCTACATCGGTCGTGTCATCGCTGAGGAGACCGACATCCCGCCGGGTGTGGTGAACATCGTCACGTCCGGCGACAAGGCCGCCGTCGGTGAGGCGCTCACGGGCGACCCGCGCGTCGACATGATCAGCTTCACCGGTTCGACCGGGGTGGGACGACGAATCATGGCCCGCGGTGCCGACACGCTGAAGAAGGTGTTTCTCGAGCTCGGCGGCAAGTCGGCGAACATCATCCTTGACGACGCCGATTTCGCATCGTCGGTGGGGATGGGTTCGATGACGTGCGTGCACGCCGGCCAGGGGTGCGCGATCACGACGCGCATGCTCCTGCCGGAGTCGCGCTACGACGAGGGCGTCGAGATGCTCAAGGCGTCGTTCGAGAGCTTCCCGTACGGCGACCCGACCGACCCGGGCAACGTCATGGGTCCGCTGATCAACGCGAGCCAGCGCGAGCGCGTGCTCGGCTACATCGAGAAGGGTTCAGCGGAAGGCGCGAAGTTGCTCGTGGGCGGCAAGCGGCCCGAGCATCTGCCCAAGGGCTACTTCGTGGAACCGACGCTGTTCGTCGACGTCGACCAGGACGCGACCATCGCTCAGGAGGAGATCTTCGGGCCGGTGCTCGCGGTACTCAAGTACACAGACGACGACGACGCGGTGCGGATCGCGAACAACTCGAAGTACGGGCTGTCGGGCTCGGTCGCGTCGGCGTCGCTGGACCGGGCCATCGGGATCGCCCGCCGCATCCGCACCGGGACGGTGTCGGTGAACGGCGGCGGCTGGTTCGGCCCCGACTCGCCGTTCGGTGGCTACAAGGACAGTGGCATCGGCCGTGAGCACGGCATCGCTGGGTTCGAGGAGTACCTCGAGACCAAGACCCTCGGGCTGCCCGACCCCGCGTAGCCTGGTTGCCGACCCAGAGGGACGGATGGCCCCAGCAAACGATCTCAAGTCGTACCTGCCGACGTTCAATTCCGTCGAAGAGGAGCGCCAGCACCGCAAGGAGCGGCTCGCGGCCGCGTTCCGCCTCTTCGGGAAGTTCGGCTTCGACGAAGGCGTCGCGGGTCACATCACTGCGCGGGACCCCGAGCACCTTGATCACTTCTGGGTGAACCCGCTCGGGACGGCGTTCAGTCACATCCGCGTGTCCGACCTGATCCGGGTGAACGAGCAGGGCGAGGTCGTCGAGGGCAACGCGATGGTGAACACCGCGGCGTTCGCGATCCACTCGCAGGTGCACGCGGCTCGGCCCGATGTCATCGCCGCGGCGCACGCGCACTCGATCTACGGAAAGTCGTGGTCGTCGCTCGGTCGGCTGCTCGATCCGCTCACGCAGGACTCCTGCGCGTTCTACGACGATCACGCGCTGTTCGACGACTACACGGGTGTGGTGCTCGACCTCGAAGAGGGCAAGCGGATCGGTCACGCGCTCGGTGAGCACAAGGCCGTCATCCTTCGCAACCACGGGCTCCTGACCGTCGGCCACTCGGTCGACGAGGCAGCGTTCTGGTTCGTCACGATGGAGCGCACGTGCCAGGCCCAGCTCTTGGCTGAAGCCGCGGGCACTCCGATCTTGATCGACGCTGACCACGCTGCGCTGACGGCTACGCAGGTCGGCAGTCACCTCGGCGGTTGGTTCAGCTTCCAGCCGATGTACGCCAAGATCACCAAAGAGCAGCCCGACCTCTTCGACTGACGCATCCCCAAGCGTCAGGACTTCGCGAGCTTGGCTTCCATCTCTGTCGCGTAGGCCTTCGTGCCGATGAAGAACGCGTCGGGGTCGTTGAACTTGTTGATGGCGACGTCCTTGAACCACGCGGGAACGTACGTCTCAAAGGTGCCGGCCTCGATCTGAGCGACGATCGGCTCGACGATCGACTCCACTGGCTCCATCGGTGTGCCCTCGTGGTACCCGGGCTCGTTGTCCGGCAGGTGGAACAGCTCTGTGTCGAACACGCCCGGGTTCACCACGTGTACGAGCACGTTCGTGTCCCTGAGGTCGACCACCATCGACTCCGAGAAGGCAGTGAGCGCCGCCTTGCTCGCGCCGTAGGCGGCCTCGATCGGTGGTCCGAGCCGGGCGGCGACAGAAGAGATGTTGACGATGCGCCCGTCGCGCTCGATCAAGCCCGGGAGCAATGCGAGCGTGAGCCGAATCGGGGAGAAGTAGTTGATGCGCATCACCGACTCGACCGTCTCGGGGTCGAGCCGTGTAACGTGACGGCGCTTGGGGATGCCGGCGTTGTTGACCAGCATGTCGACACCGCCAAGCTGTTGCTCCACGTCGGTCGCGAAACCGGCGATTCCCTCGAGGTCGTTGAGGTCGATGATCCACGAGCGTGAGTCGGGCGCGTGCTTCTGCACTCGCTCGAGCACTTCGGCGAGCTTGTCCTCTCGGCGACCGCACAGCCCGATCGTCGCGCCGCGCTCCGCGAAGCCGACGGCGAGTGCGGCGCCGATGCCGGCCGACGATCCGGTGATGAGCACGTGCTTGCCGTCAAGTGAGTACGCCATGGCAGGCATGCTCGCACAACCCTGACCGCGTCGTCCCCCATAGGAGGGGGAAGGTGACGAGTAGCCTGCGCCGCAGTGACCGTCGACCCATCGATCGCGCTGCTGACCGATCGCGTCGCGATCGTGACCGGCGCTGCGGTGGGCATCGGTGAGGGGATCGCGACGACGTTCGCTCGCTTCGGCGCACACGTGGCGATCTGCGACCGCGATGTCGAGAACATGGACAAGACCGCGAGCGCGATCGAGGCGGAGGGTCGTCGCGTGGTCGCGGCCGAGCTCGACGTGCGAGATGGCGACGCCGTCACCGGGTTCCTCGACGGCGTTCGCAGCGAGCTCGGTTCCGTCGACATCTTGGTGAACAACGCCGGCGGCGGTTTCTACGCCAACTTCATGGACGTGAACGCCAAGGGCCAGGATTCGCTCGTTCGCGAGAACTTCGTGAGCGTCACGCACTTCATTCGCGGCGTGGTGCCGTTGATGTCCGAGAGCGGCGGCTCGATCATCAACCTCACCTCGATAGAAGCGCACCGCGCCGCGCCGGGCTTCGCCGTGTACAGCGCGATGAAGGCGGCGGTTGCGAGCCTTACGGGGACGCTGGCGTTGGAGCTCGGACCACAGTGGATCCGGGTCAACTGCATCGCACCGGATGTGATCCCGACACCGGGAATCGGTCAGGAGATGGGCGTGCACACGCCGCTACCGGTCGAAGGGCATGTGGACGACATCTCTGCGGCGGCGGTGTTCCTGGCGAGCGACATGAGCCGTTTCGTGACCGGTACCACCATCCATGTGGACGGGGGCAATCTGATCGCCGGCGGCTGGCACCGCAACGAGGACGGCAGCTATCTCACGCACCCGGCGATGGGTCGCGGCGCGTGAAGTTCGGCATCGCGCTCGGCGCGGTCCACCACACCGCGTTCATGGACGTCGCGCTCGAAGCGGAGGCGCTCGGCTACGAATCGGTGTGGCTCCCGGAGCATCTGGTGCTCACGTCGCAGATGAGCCGGTCACCGCATCCCGGCGAGGAGCATCCACCGGTGCCGCCACACGTGCCGATCTACGACTGCTTTTCGTGGCTCGCACACCTCGCGGCCAAGACGACGAACGTTCGTCTGGGCACACACGTCTACAACATCGGCTTGCGGCATCCGTTTACGACCGCACGTGGCGTCACCACGCTCGACATCCTCTCGGGCGGTCGGCTCGAGTTCGGGATCGGTGCGAGCTGGTTGGAAGAGGAGTGGACCGCCACCGGCCTCGACTTCAAGACCCGCGGGCGCCGCGTGGACGAGTCGATCGAGGTCTGCAAGCGGTTGTGGACCGACGAAGAGATCCGCCACGAGGGCGAGTTCTTCCAGTTCGATCCGGTGATGTTCGAGCCGAAGCCGGTCCAGAAGCCGCACCCGCCGTTGCTGATCGGCGGTGAGAGCAAGGCGGCACTCCGGCGCGCCGCGAAGCACTGCGACGGGTGGATCGGCATGAACAGCGACTTCGAACGCGCCGAGATGCTCGTCAGCCAGCTCCGCACTCTCCTCGACGAGCACGGGCGTGACGCCTCCACCTTCCAGTTCTGCTTGGGAGGGAAGGTCGCATCGCGTGACGACGTGAAGCGCTGGGAGGAGATCGGCGTGACGCGAATGGTCTTCGCACCGTGGCGTCGCTCCCGCGAAGCCATCGACGGCATGCGCAAGTTCGCCGACGAGATCGGCTTCGACTAGTCGCGGAGCAGTAAATCCGGGTTGGCGTCGAAGTCTTTGATGGTGCCCTTGTTGCGGAGCCCGACTTCGATCTGCGGCGGTTGCATCGAGAAGCAGACGCCGGCCATGAGCGGCTCCATCTCGATGGACGCGTCCACCGCATCGAGGTCCATGCCGCGGCCCATCCCGATCTCGCACGCGCGCCGCAGGACGATGATCGGCTCGGACTCGTCCGGCGCGAAGGTGGCGTCTGCCCACCGAAGGAAGCCGCCGCGCCACGGCGCTTCCGAGAACGGTGGTGGCGCGATGAGCTCGCGACCCTCGAGCATCCACGTGTGCAGCAGCTCGCCATCGCGCTGGATGTGCACGTCGACGGTCTTGGCCGTGACCCGTGAGGGGATCGCCACGTCGTACTGACGGGTCGTGCCTACCTCGCCACCACGAGCGGCGTGAGCGATTGCGAGTCCAGCGAGGTCGAACATGTGCGTGCAGTTGAGACGAGGATCCGTCACGTCGCCCACCGCCAAGCAGCGAGGCGACAGCTCCATGCCTTCCAGCGCGCGCAGTGGCACACCGGCGTCACAGCAGGTGGTCCACGGCCATCGCCGCGCTCGTGCCTCCACCGCCGTGACGTGTTCGCCGTCGTGGCTCACCGTGACCTCGAAGTGATGGAAGTCATCCTCGAGCCCACCCTCGACGGTCCCGTCGTCGTCGACGACGGTGAGTCGGATGCGTCGGCGGTACGCGCCTTCGGGGAAGCAGGCAGCCATTCGGTTCGCTTCCGCTCAGGCGCTGCGGGTGCGACCGCCGGGGTAGTTACCCCCGCCGAACTGCTCGTCGAGCGCGTCGTAGTCGATCGCGAACCCACCGATCTTCGGCAGCGCGTCCACGAACTCCACGGATCGCGGCTTCTTGTAGGACGCAATCGACGCGCGGCAGTGCTCGATGATGTCGTCCTCGGTGACGGCCGCGCCCTCAGCGCGCACCACGATCGCCTTCACGCTCTGCACCCACTTCGGGTCGGGTATCCCGATGATGGCGCACTCGGCGACCGCGACGTGCGCCACGATGCACTGCTCGACCTCGACGGGATAGATGTTCTCGGCAGCGGACTTGATCATCCGCGTCTTCGGTCCGACGAACGACAGCGACCCGTCGGTCTCGCGCTTGCCGAGGTCGTTCGTGTGGTGCCAGCCGCCGCGCGAGCGCGCCGCGTTCTCCTCGGGTCGGTTCCAGTAGCCGTTCATGACCGTGAGGCCGCGCACGACGATCTCGCCCGTCTCGCCGGTAGGCACGTCGTTGTCCTCGCCGTCGACGACGCGAATCTGCACCACGGGCGACGGGCGTCCGTGGGTGCCGATCGCGCCGAGGCCGAGGCATGTGAACGTCATCATCCCCATTGCTTCGGTCTGGCCGTAGCCACCGGGGGCCGCGGCCCAGGGGCTCTCGTCGGGGCTGCACATCGCGTCGAGCTCATTCCGGCCGCGGGGAAGGCGCAGGCTCGACAGGTCGTAGCGACCGTCGGCGTTGAACTCGACGAGCTGATCCATCATCGGCCCGACGAGGAAGGCGCCGGTGCAGCGCTCCTCGGCGATCACGCGGCAGAGCTCCTCGCCCTCGACCCGTCGGAGGAACACGTTGGTGCCGCCGGCCACGAACACCGAGAAGGTGTTCATCAGTGTGCCTAGGTGAAAGAGCGGTCCGCTGTTGAGGAACACCGACTCGCCGGTCACGCCCGTGATGTGGCCGTACACCATTCCTTGGGTGATGCACGCGGTGTGACTGAGCATCGCTCCGTTTGGTCGACCCCCGAACGCGGCGGTGTAGATGATGATTGCGGCCGACGCCTCGTCGACCGGAATGTCCATGTCGTCGGCGTCACCCGTGACGAGGAACGCTTCGTATCCCTCCGGGCCGTCGTCGTCATGGCGGATCCAACGGGCAGAGGCGGTGGCGCGCTCGCGTCCAGCAAGGACCGTCTCGCCGACCTCTTCTTCTTGCCAGATGACGACCTTCGGCGCGAGATCGTCGATGACGAAGGCGAGCTCGTCGGGGCTCTGACGCCAGTTGGCTGGGCAGAACATGGCGCCGAGCTTCGAGCACGCCAGCAGCAGCTCGATGACACGGAACGAGTTCTGCCCGAGCCACAGGACTCGCTCGCCAGTGGCGACGCCTTCTCCGGTGAGCGCGTGCGCGAGTCGGTTCACCCGATCGTCGAGCTCGGGATAGGTGAGGCGAGTCGCGCCGTCGACCAGCGCCAAGACCTTCGGTCGCGCGCGCCGGTGCTCGCGTAGTTGGTCGCCGAGCGTCGCGCCGTGGAGCAGATCGACGAAAGCAGCGGTCAGTGGCCCGGCTCCAGGTTGTCGCGGTAGGCCATCGTGAGGAGCTCGATCAGCTGGCCGTCGGGATCGCGCACGAAGACGCCGACGCCGATGTTGGTGTCGTCGAGCACTTCGCCGCCATAGTCGCCGATGCGCGCGCAGATGTCGTCGATGTCGCAGCTCACTGAGATGTGCGTGAGCCCGGGCTCGTTCATCGCGCGCTCGCGCACGGGGAGGGCCTTCGCACCTTCGCCGGAGAAGTGCAGGAGCTCGAGGATGAACCCGTCGCGCTTTAGGTACACCGCGGTCATCCCCATGGGGTTGTTCAGCCGCAGGAGCTTGCTCGACCCTTCGTCGGGAGGGTTGATCTCGCGCAGGAACTCGAACTCCAAGAGCTCTTCGTAGAAGCGTCGCGACCGCTCGAGGTCGGTGACGCAGTGCCCGAGGTGGTTGAACACGACCGGCATCTTGAAGCCTGCTACTTGTCCTTGGGTGCGCTGACGTTGATCGCGAGCGTGAAGGTCGTCTTGCAGACCGGGTCGCCGGTCTTGGCGTCCTTCCACTCCGTCTCGGTCACGTAGAACTCGAGCTTTCCACCGCTCGACTTCTCCTTCTCGTAGACGTCGGCGATCGTGCCGGTGCCTTCGAGCACGTCGCCCACCTTCGGCCAGCGGTAGTACTCGAACGCCTGCTCACCGTGGAGGATCGCTCGGCCTGGGCCGCGCAGCTTGTCGATGGGAAGCCCAGCGGCGCCGCCGGTGCCGATGGAGCCCCAGTACGGCATCACGAACGGGAAGGTGGGGGGCACCGGCGCGTCGTCACCCTTGTAGGTCGTGTCGTCGTCGAGCAGCGATTCGGCGAAGACCCGCACGGGTCCGCGCTCGATCACCACTGTCTGCGTGCCGGTCGACTGCCCCTTGAGCTCGGTGAGTGCCACGAAGTCTCCTGCGGTCCGTTCCCTGACGTGGATGTCAGCCGCGGACGGTAGTCGATACGCTCTCGACCGATCACGCCGAACAGGAGCGCACCTTCATGGGCGACGCCGTCATCGTGTCTGCGACCCGCACTGCGATCGGGACTGCGCGCAAGGGTTCGCTGGCGAGCTTCGATGCGTTCGAGCTCGGCAAGCTCGCCGTCGGCGAGGCGCTGAAGCGGTCCGGAATCCCGGTCGACGACGTCGACGACATCGTGCTCGGCGAGGTGCTCCAGGGCGGCGGCGACATCGCGCGTTACGCCGCCATCGAGCTCGGGATGATGGAAGTGCCGGGCATGGCGCACAACCGTCACTGCGCATCGAGCCTCGCCTCGGTGCAGACGGCCGCAGCCAACATCAAGTCCGGCATGGACCGCGTGGTGATCGCTGGCGGCACGGAAAGCCTCACGCAGTCGCCGCAGGTGTTCAAGAAGATGGGCGGCCCGTTCTCGGGTGTGCAGCAGTGGCTGTCGCCGAGTCACCCCGAGACGCCCGACGCGCCGGGCATGGACATGTCGATCACGGTCGGTTGGAACACCGCGCAGCGCGCCAACGTCACCCGCGAAGAGATGGACCACTGGGCGTACCACTCGCACATGCGTGCCATCGCCGCGACCGACGACGGGCGCTTCAAGGAAGAGATCTTCGCGGTGGACGTGCCGGCGGGGAAGGGTGAGACCCGCGTCTTCGACGTCGACGAGCACCCGCGGCGCGAGACCACGCTCGAGAAGCTCGCGGCACTCCCGCCGCTGCACCCTGAGATCCCCGGGTTCTCGATCACAGCCGGCAACTCGTCTGGTCTGAACGACGGATCCTGCGCGCTCGTGCTCTGTGATGACGGGTACGCGCAGGATCACGGCATCGAGCCGCTCGCCATCGTGCGGTCATGGGCGTCATCAGCGTTGCCGCCGGCCGACACCGGGCTTGGACCGACCATCGCGATCCCGAGGGCGCTCGACCGTGCCGGACTGAAGACCGACGACGTCAAGCTGGTCGAGATCAACGAGGCGTTCGCGTCGATGGCGGTCGCCTCGAGCCGCATTCTCGGCTTCGATCACGAGATCGTGAACGTGAACGGCAGTGGCTGCTCACTCGGTCACGCGGTTGCGAGCACGGGCGCGCGCATGGTCACGACGCTTGTGCACGAGCTTCGTCGCCGCGGTGGTGGCATCGGTGTCGCGAGCATGTGCGCGGGCGGCGGCATGGGGTCCGCCACCGTCCTGGAAGTGCTCGCGCCGTAACGGGCGCGGCGCTACATTCCGGCGATTCCCGCTGACTTCGCCTCCGACCTGAGCGTCGCGCTGGCGCTGGCCGACGTGGCCGACGCGATCACGATGCCGCGCTTTCGCGCGCGCGACCTGCACGTCGAGACGAAGCCCGACCTCACGCCTGTGAGCGAAGCCGATCGCGCCGTCGAAGCCGCGCTTCGCGAACAGCTTGCGACCGACCGTCCCGACGACGGCGTGCTCGGCGAGGAGATGGGTGAGACCGGAGCGGGATCGCCTCGGCGATGGATCGTCGATCCCATTGACGGGACCATGAGCTACGTGCGCGGAGTTCCCGCGTGGGCGACCCTCATTGCCCTGGAGTCCGAGGGAGTGATGTCAGTAGGAGTGGTCTCCGCGCCGGCGTTCGGTCGTCGGTGGTGGGCCGCGAAGGGCTCGGGCGCATTCGCCGACGGAGAGCGGATCCAGGTGTCCGAGGTCCACGCGTTGGAGGATGCGCACGTCTGCGCGCCCAACGAGCGCTACTTCGAGTCGGGCCATCGCCGACGGCTCGCAGGACTCGCGGAGGGGTGGCGTTCGATCACCCGTCGCGCGTGGCGACCGGTCGGCTTTGCCGACTTCTGGGGTCACATGCTCGTCGCTGAAGGTGCCGTCGACGTGATGGTCGAGCCGACCCTGAGCCTTTGGGATGTCGCCGCGCTGCGTCCGATCGTCGAAGAGGCCGGGGGCCGCGTCAGCGATCTCTCGGGTGACGGTTGGGCACACGACGGGCCGTGTGTGACGACCAACGGCGTGCTGCACGATGAGGTGCTCGACATGCTCAACGGATCTCTCAAATGAGCACCGAGGTCACGGTCGGCGTCGACATCGGCACGTCGTCGGTGAAGGCGATCGCGGCGGACGGCGATGGCAACGTCGTCGCCAGTGCAAGGGTGCCGCACGCGTTCCGAGTTCCATCCCCCGGTCGGTTCGAGCACGATGCCGACGTCGCGTGGCGACGCGGACCGCGCGAGGCGTTGACACAGGTGGCGAAGGATCTCGACGTGAAGGCGGTCAGCCTCGCCGCGATGGTGCCGTCGTTGACCGCGGTCGATGCCGATGGCACGCCACTCGTGCCCGGTTTGCTGTACGGCGACGAACGTGGTCGCGAAGCCGCCGGCGGGGGAGGAGCGAAGGCACCGACCGAGCGCGGTGAGCTGCTCGGATTCATGACCTGGGCGAAAGGTGAGGCACCCGACGCGGCCGGGTTCTGGCCCGCGCAGGCGGTCGCCAACCGGTCGCTCTGCGGTGAGGCCGTGATGGACCACACGACGGCCGCTACCGCGCACCCGTTCTTCGACTACCAGGACGGTTGGAGCGCGGCCGTCGGCGAACAGCTCGGTGTGCGAGTGGATCAGATGCCGCGCGTGCTCCCACCGGGCTGGAAGGCGGGACAGGTCGACGGCGACGGTCCGGCGCTCGCGTCGGGGTCGATCGATGCCATGGCGGAGCAGATCGTGGCGGGCGCCGACGACGACGGCGATGTGCTCGTCATCCTCGGCACGACGTTGATCATCTGGGCCGTGACCACAAGCACGGACTCGGTGCCGGGCTACTGGACGATCCCGCACACCGCGCCCGGAAAGCTGCTCGTCGGTGGGCCGAGCAACGCGGGCGGTCTTTTCCTGAACTGGGCGACCGGGTGGCTCGGTGTCTGCGGACCCGCCGAGCCCGGACGCGTGCCGGTGTGGGCGCCGTATCCGCGTGGTGAGCGCGCTCCGTTGCACGACCACACCCGACGCGCCGTGCTCGCCGATCTCGATCTGACGCACGACGCAGGCGCGGTCCGTCGGGCCACCTACGAAGCGTCGGGGTTCGTCGTCCGCCGGGTCCTCGACACCGCGCGCGAGCACATCGGGCTCCAGCCCCGGCGCATCGTTGCTACTGGTGGCGGTGCGCGCGTCGACGAATGGGTGCAAGCCGTTGCCGACGCGACCCAGATTCCGGTCGACTGCGTCTCGGTGCCGGAGGGTGGCGCGCTCGGTTCGGCGTGGTTGGCGCGGATCGCGGCCGGTCTCGAGGAAGTGTCCGCCGTGAACGACGGCCGCAAGTGGGCGCGTGTGGGGCGAACCATCGAAGCGGACGCCGCGTGGGCCAAGCCGATGGAGGAGCGGTATCAGCGGTTCCTCGAGCTGTCGTGAGCTCGACCCGTCGCGCCGCGGCCGCCGGTACGCTCTGATTCCGTGACCACTGTGTTGGACGCGGCCGGCCAGTTCTCGGACTGGGACCCGCTCGCGCAGTACCCGATCGACCCGCCTGGCGCTCGCGATCCCTATCCGCGGCTCGCCGAGTGCCGCCGCTCGAAGCCCATCGCCACCCGCAACGCCCGCGACGAGCACGGGAACATCGTCGACGCGTTCGAGGTGTACCGCTACGACGACGTCGCAGCGGTGATGAGGGACAACACCACGTTCTCATCCGAAAGCATCCGCGCTGACATGGCACCGGTGATGGGCGAGCACGTCCTCGTCGGGATGGACGAACCGGATCACAAGCGCCTTCGTTCCCTCGTGCAGTTCCCGTTCCGCCCCAAGTCGATCGCGCACTGGGAAGACGAGCTGGTGCGCCCAGTTGTCGACGGGATGATCGACCGGTTCGTCGACCGCGGCCACGCCGAGCTCGTGCAGGAGTTCACCTACACGTACCCGGTACAGGTGATCGCGGTGATCCTCGGTCTTCCGCACGAGGACCACCTCCAGTTCCACCAGTGGGCGAACGCGATCACCAACTTCGCGGCCAACCCGAAGACGGGATTCATCGCGGCCCGCGAGCTGCGGGCCTACTTCGCCGACGTCGTTGAGGATCGCCGCAAGCACCCTCGTGACGACATCGTCACCGAGATCGCCGTTGCTGAGATCGACGGTGAGCGGATCAGTGACGAAGAGACGTTTTCATTCCTCCAGCTGCTGCTTCCCGCCGGCGCCGAGACCACTTACCGCGCGACGGGCAACTTCCTCTTCGGTCTGCTCAGCAATCCAGACCAGCTCGACGCCATCCGTGCCGACCGGTCGTTGATGACGCAGGCCGTCGAGGAATCGATCCGCTGGGGTCCGCCGCTCCTGATCACGTCACGCATCGCGACGAAGGACACCGAGATTGCCGGCACTCCTGTTCCTGCTGGTTCGCAGGTGATCGCCAACGTCGGATCCGCGAACCGTGACGAGACCCGTTGGGAGCGGGCCGACGAGTTCGACATCTTCCGCGAGTCCGTTCCCATGATCTCCTTCGGTGTCGGCGTGCACATGTGCCTGGGGATGCACCTGGCGCGGATGGAGATGCGCACCGCGGTGAACCGGTTGCTGGATCGCTGTCCGAGCCTTCGCTTCGACGCCGAAGCCATCGAGCGCGACGACGTGCACATCCACGGCGAGACCTTCCGGTCGCCGACCGCGATTCCCGTGTTGTTCAACCCTTCCGGGTCGCCTCCGCAAGCTCCGGCTCCCACCGCGCTCGGGCGGCAGAGCCACACCGAGCGCCTCGCGAGTGTGACGTGACACTGCGGATCGAGGTCGACGCCGAGAAGTGCATGGGTGGCGGCAACTGCGAGTTCTGGGCGCCGAAGACCTTCGAGATGGGCGACGACAACATCTCGCACGTCATCGACCCTGACGGAGATCCAGAAGAGAAGATCGTGCTGGCCGCGCAGGGTTGCCCGACGCAAGCGATCGCGGTCTGGCGCGGCGAAGAACGCATCGCGTAACCGAGGAGATCGTCGGGTATGCCGATCGGAGTCACAGAGGAACACGTCGCGCTCCATGAAGCCGTGCGTGGCTGGGTGGAGCAGCACTGTCCACCCGCCGTCATGCGCGCCCGCCTCGACGAACCGATGGATGAAAAGCCGTCGTTCTGGGACGACCTCGCGCAGCAGGGATGGCTCGGACTGCACGTCGACGAAGCGCACGGCGGATCGGGCTACGGGTTGCTCGAGCTCGCGGTGGTCCTCGAGGAGCTCGGGTACGCGCTCGCGCCTGGGCCACTGCTTCCCACCGTGCTCGCGACCGCCGTCATCGCGTCGTCGAAGAACGAGGCGGCCAAGGCCGAGCTCCTGCCGGCATTTGCCAGTGGCTCGCTGACGGGTGCACTCGCGGGCGGTGACGGTTGCGGACTCATCGGCAAGGAGAGCGCGGAGGGCATCCACCTCGGGGGTGCGATCAAGGCGGTCGCGGGCGCGCACCTGGCCGATCTGATCGTCGCCCCGGCCGGCACCGAGGATGGCGCCGTCTGGGTGGTGATCCCCACCGAAGACGTCGAGATCAACGAGCTGCCCAGTGTCGACTCGACCCGCCGCCTCGCGTTCGTGGGAGTCAACGACCTCGTCGTCCCCGCGAATCGGCGTCTCGATGGAGTGGAGCCGTTCGGCGTGCTCGAGCTGGTGGGCACGCTCATGGCGGCGGAAGCGGTCGGTCTGGCGCAGTGGTGCGTCGACACCGCAGCGGCCTACGCGAAGGACCGAGTGCAGTTCGGCCGTCCGATCGGTCAGTTCCAGGGCATCAAGCACAAGTGCGCCGACATGTTGTGTCGCGTCGAGCTCGCCCGTGCGGCGGTGTGGGACGCGGCGCGCGCCGACGACCACGAGCGAGCGCTCGTCTCGGCGGTCGCGGCAGGTCTCGCGCTCGACGCCGCGTTCGAGAACGCCAAGGACTGCATCCAGGTGCTCGGTGGCATCGGGTTCACCTGGGAGCACGACGCGCACATGTACCTGAAGCGGGCCATGGCGATGCGCAACGTCATGGGGCCGGCCAGCCGGTGGCGGCAGCGCGTCTGCTCACTCGCGCTCGGTGGTGAACGGCGGAGGCTGACCGTCGACCTCGGGGAGCGAGGAGAGCAGACGCGAGCCGAGGTATGTGCGTTCCTCGAGGACATGACACCGCTCGAGGCGACCGACCAGCGCAAGCGCGTCGCCGACGCGGGCTACCTGATGCCCGCATGGCCGAAGCCGTGGGGACGCGAAGCCGATGCGGTCGAGCAGATCGTGATCGACGACGAGTTCCGTGCCGCGAAGGTGCAACGGCCTTCGATCATGGTCGGCGGGTGGGCGCTGCCGCCCGTCATCATGTACGGCACCCAAGAGCAACAGGAACGGTGGATCCCGCCGACGCTGCACGGTGAGATCACGTGGTGCCAGCTCTTCAGCGAACCGGGTGCCGGCTCCGACCTCGCGAGCCTCACCACGAAGGCAACTCGCGTCGAGGGCGGCTGGCTGGTGAACGGCCAGAAGGTGTGGACGTCGATGGCGCACTACGCCGACTGGGGGATCCTGCTCGCGCGCACGAACCCCGAAGCGGCGAAGCACGACGGGATCTCGTGCTTCATGGTCGACATGAAGAACACCGAAGGCGTCGACATCCGGCCGCTTCGAGAGCTCACCGGTGACGCGATGTTCAACGAGGTGTTCTTCGACGACGCGTTCATCCCCGACGACTGTCTCGTCGGCGCCGAGCACGACGGGTGGCGCGCGGCCCGCACGACGCTCGCCAACGAGCGCGTGTTCATGGGCGGCGGCATGAGCTTCGGCGCAGGCCTCGAGAAGATGCTCGAGATGGTCGTTCGCGCCGATCAGCACCATGACCCGCTCGTGCTCGACACCGTCGGCGGGCTGGTGGCCACCGCGCACGCGCTTGCATGCCTTGGCTTCCGGCTCACGCTGGCGACGCTGGCTGGTGCCGACCCGAGCGGGTCCGAGGCGTCGGTCCGCAAGCTGCTGGGTGTCGTGCACGACCAGCGGGTTCAAGAGGTGGGCGTCGGTCTGCTCGGGGTCGACGGCGCGATCGCCGACGGCGACGGTCTCACCTGGAGTCGCGGCTTCCTGTTCAACCGCAACCTCACGATCGCCGGCGGCACCAGCGAGATCCAGCGCAACATCATCGGCGAACGAGTCCTCGGCCTCCCACGCGACCCCTAGCCAGGTTTTCGGCACGCTGAACGACACATAGTTGGGTTCAACGTGCCGAGAAACCTCGGGATGGGCTTGGGCTACAGCGGGGGGAGGTCGATCTGCTCGCCGGGTTCGATGAGGTTGACATCGCCGGAGCGGATCTTCGATCGGTTCGCGTCGCACACGCGGACCCAATAGGGGTGGATGTCGGCCGGCGAGAGCGACGCGCGCTCCCGACCTTGTGTGCTCGCGAGGTGCTGCGCCGCGATCTCCCAGAGGTTGTCTCCGGAGACGACGGCGTGCGTCTGGCCCCTGCTTGGCGCAGCTGCCGTTGTGGGTGCCGGTGACGGCGGCGATGGTGCACCTGGGGCGGTCGGCTCCGGATCTGTTGCCTTTACCGTCGGCAGTGGCGTTGACGGCTTCGGCGCCGTCTTCTCGGGAGCGGGGACTTGCGTCTTGGTGTCGTCGGAGTCCTCGACCGGCACCGTCGACGCTTCGGTCTGCGCGGCAGGGTCGCCGGCGCGTCCGGTTCGCACATCGATGGGTGGCGCGATGTCGACGTTCGGGTCCGGATCGGGCAACGGGTCAGGGAGGGGCGCGGGCTCTTCGACGACGACCGTGGCGTCAACCACCTGGTCGGACGGTGGCGCAGTGCCGGCCATCGCCGGTGCGCCGCTCATCACGAGCGCTCCGCTCATGATCGATGCCGCCAGGGCTCGGTCGACTCGTCGCCGAAGCACCGGCAAGGTGAGACGACCTGCAGCTGCCACGGCCGTGGGGATCCGCGCGAGCCGTGCTGCCAGGTACAGGACGGTCGACACGAGCAACCAGGTCGCGAAGCCGAACGCGATCGCGACGGCAAACTCCGGCTCGCGGACGAATCGGTAGAGCACGATCACCGCGCCGACCTCGGCAATGATCGTGAGCACGAGCGGGAGCGTTCGGCGCATGGTGACCTCGCAGGGTTAGGGACAGGGGTGCCCGCCATGACCCCCGAAGCGCCCAAGTGTCACGCCATCCACGTCTGTTGTGGGGTGCGGGTGCTACGTTCCGCGTAACTTCACGCCACTCACAGGGGGTACCGAGCGTGCTGGCCGAAATCCAGATCTTCGAGAAGTTCGGGATCGACTTCCTGCTGCGGTGGGGCCACGTCCTGGTGGGCATCGCCTGGATCGGGCTGCTCTACTACTTCAACTTCGTGCAGGTGCCGGCGTTCGCCGAGCTCGAGCCGGGCACGCGCAACCAGACCGTCGACAAGCTCGCGTCGCGGGCGCTGTGGTGGTTCCGGTGGGCAGCCGCCGCCACGCTGGTGTTCGGCCTGCTCCTCGCCATCCACCAGGAGTACGACGGCGACCCGCAGCTGTTCAGCAGCGACTACATGAAGACGGGTTCGGGTCTCAGCGTCGTCGTCGGCATGCTGCTCGGCATCACGATGTTCCTGAACGTCTGGCTCGTGATCTGGCCGAACCAGAAGAAGGTCATCGCGAACGCCCGCAACGTCTTGGGTGGAGGCGAGGCCGACCCGGGTGCTGCCGACGCCGGTCGCAAGGCGCTGCTCGCGTCACGTCAGAACGCCATCTTCTCGTTCGCGATGTTGATGTTCATGGTCGGTACCGCTCACTTCTTCACCGCCTATGGCAACAACGAGGGACTCCTCGACGACCGCGGGATCTTCTGGGCGATCACGCTGGTGCTGTGGGCCGGGCTCGAGGCGAACTGCCTCTTCAACCGAGGTACGAACCTCGGTACCTGGATCTACGAGAACCACAAGCGCGCGATCGGCGCGGCGCTGGTGCTCGCTGCCGTCTGGTACGCGCTCTGGGAGATCATCTTCGGGTAAGCGACCGGCTCGAATCCACTGACGACGCCCGGCTTCGGCCGGGCGTCGTCGCGTCCGGCGCTAGACGCCGAGGAGATCAGCGATCCTTGCTCGGTGATCCGCGGCGGTACCCAAGAGAAGGCCGTTGGTCTTGGCGTGGCGCACATAGAGGTGCATGTCGTGCTCCCACGTGTAGCCGATGCCTCCGTGGATCTGGATGCCTTCCCGGCTCATCTTCCGCTCGCAGTCGCCTGCCGCGACCTTTGCTGTCGATGTGGCCAGCGAACGACGTTCGTCGTCCTCAGCGATGGTCAGTGCCGCGAAGTAGCCCGTCGCGCGGGCGCGCTCGAGCACCACAAGCATGTCGGCGAACTTGTGCTTGATCGCCTGGAACGATCCGATCGGGACGCCGAACTGCTCCCGATGCTTGGCGTACTCAAGCGTGACGTCGAGGATGGACTGGCACACACCGACTGTGTCGAGTGACAGCGCCGCCACTGCTTCTTCGATCGCTCGCCGGACGGCCGTGGCGACCGAAGGCCCGGGTTCGCCGAGCACCCGATCGTCGGGCACGGTGACGGTGTCGAGGTTGATCCGGGCCAAGCCGCGAGTCATGTCGAGCGCAGTCATGGGCGTGATGTCGAGATCGCCGCTCGCGACGACGAACACACCGACACCATCGTCATCGCTCGTGCCTTCGACCCGCGCCACGATCGCGATCTCGTCTGCGGTCGCTCCTCCGAGCACCGCGTCCTTCCGGCCGCGGAGTGTCCAGCCGCTCGCGGCTCGTGTGGCGGTGGTGGTGACGTGCGCGGGATCGAACGCGGCGGTTGGCTCGGCCAGCGCGAGCGCACCCGTCAGCGTGCCTTCGGCGACCGGGCCGAGGAAGCGGGCCTGCTGCTCGGCCGAGCCGGCTTCGTGCACCACTGGCACGAACTGCGTGACGGTCGAGAGGTAAGGCCCGGGCGCGGCAACCCGACCAAGCTCCTCGACCACGACCGCCATCTCGACGCAACCGAGCCCGAGCCCACCGTGCTCTTCGGCGATCGTGAGCGCCGGCCAGCCCAGCTCGACCATGTGCTTCCACAACCCATCGACAGACGCGCCGTCTTCGACGACCTCGCGCACGAGGCTGATCGGGCACTCGCGGACCAACATCGCCCGTACGCCGTCACGCAGCTCGTCTTGCTCGGCAGAGAACTCCAGCTCCATAGGAATTCGGAAACTAGCCGTTGGCTCGCAGACGGCCGGCTTTGCCGGCCGTCAATCTCAGTGTCGCGTCGGGCGGGGCACACGGGGAGGGCCTGCCCTCCCCGTGAGAGTTGTCAGCCATCGTGACCGAGGAGCGTGGCGAGTGCTCGCCGATCGACCTTCTCGCCAGCCGTGAGGGGGAGCGCTTCGACGACTCGCACGTCCTCGGGCAGCTTGTAGCCCGCGAGCCGGTCCCCTCCGAAGTCGCGCAGCTCTTCCAGTGACGGTGGCGTGCCCGGGTCGCGAGGCACGACGAACACCACGCCTACTTCCCCCATCACGGCGTCGGCACGGGGAACCACCGCGGCGGCGGCCACGGCGGGATGCGTCGAGAGCACCGCTTCCACCTCGACGGGGTAGACGTTGTAACCACCGCGTACGTACATCTCCTTGCTGCGGCCGACGAGTCGAAGCCGGTCCTGGTCGTCGACCCAACCCAGGTCGCCGGTGCGCACGTACCCATCCGCCGTGAACGCCGCGCGCGTCGCTTCGGGATCCTTCCAGTAGCCAGTCATCGTGGCGGCCGAGCGCAAGCAGACGCCACCCACTTCGCCCTCGGCAACGGGCCGGTCGTCCTCGTCGAACACGCCGAGCTCGACCGCAGGGTGCGGGCGCCCGACGCTGATCACCGCGTCTTCCTCGGGGTCGTCGAACGCGGTGCCCAGTCCGATGCCGGCCTCAGTGCACGAGTACCGAGTCGCGAGTGGTGCGCGAAAGCGGCGACGGGTCTCCTCGGCCAAGCCCGGTGAGAGCGGGCCGCCACCGGTGACGATCATCTTCACGCTGCTGAGGTCGAACTCGTCGAACTTCGGGTGCCGCAACATCAACGCGAGCTGGGTTGGCACACCGCCGGCCGACACCATGCCCTCACGCTCGATCATCTCCAGTGCACCCTGAGCCGTCCAGCGAGTCATGAGGAACGTGAGCCCACCGCGTTGCAAGTTGCCGGGCAGCTTGGTCATGAAGCCGAGGTGCGCGAACGATGTGCCGTTGAAGTTGCGAACTCCGCCACCCCACGTGTCACCGACGTCGTTGTGCGTGATGAACGACAGCTGACGGTTGCAGTAGAGGGCGCCCTTGGGTGTGCCGGTGGTGCCGGACGTGAAGATGATCGCGACCGGCCGTTCGGGATCTTCGGGTAGATCAGCAACCGGCTCGGACCGCTGAAGATCAGCAAGGAGCCCGTCGACCGACTCAGCCGCAGGGATCTCGATCGACTCGTGATCGGAAGGCGCGAAGCCCGGCGCCGCCAGCACCAGACGTGGCTCAGCGCGGACGAGCACCGCGTCGCGTTCACCTGCGGTCAGGCGATCGTTCACGCCTGCGGTGATCGCACCGACCTTCGCGGCTGCGAGGTACGCAACGACGTACTCCGGGCCGGGCGGCAAGATCACGCTGACTACGTCGCCGCCGCGCACACCGCGATGCGTCAACCCGGCCGCGACCGCGTCGGACACCCGATCGAGATCGTTGTACGAGACCGTCCAGCCGCCAGCGGTCGTGTACGCGGGCGCACTTCCGAAGCGGCGGGCGGCCTCGCGTAGGGTGGCGGTGAGCATCGTTGTCCGGATCGTTCCTGTGCCGGGAGACTCGGTGGGCGAATCGTACAAGTCGGCGAACGACGAGACCGCGGGAACGCCTGCGCGTCAGCGCGAGCTGCGCGCGCAAGGGCGCGAGACGATGAGCCGGTTGCTCGAAGCCGGTCTGTGTGTCTTCGCCGAGCGCGGCTACCACGCCAGTCGTGTCGACGACGTCGTGCGGGAAGCGAGGACCTCGCACGGAACCTTCTATCTCTACTTCACGAACAAGGAAGACCTCCTGCGCGCGCTGGCCGTCGACTGCGCGCAAGAGCTGGCGAAGCTCGCCGACACGATCGGACCCATCACATCGGACGCAGCCGGTCGGGCCGAGCTGCGCTCATTCCTCGGCCGCTTTCTCGAGACCTATCGCCGCTACGGCCCGGTGATCCGCGCCTGGATGGAAGATCAGGTGGGGGAGCGGGAGATCGACCGGTTGGGCGTGAAGGCCTTCACGGCGATCGGTGACCGCCTCGGACGGCGCATGCGGGAGGCTGGCTCTGCCCTCGCTGTGAGCGACGAGGCCGCTGTCGGCGCGCTCATGGCGATGCTGGAGCGCTTCAGCTACGCAGTCGCGTCACGTCGTGTGGTGATCGACGACGAGACGGTGCTCGACACGCTCAGCACGATCGTGCATCGTGGCTTCTTCAACGCCAGGTTCTGACCTCTATGCGGGAGTCGCGTTCGCGATCGGAACCGCGAATGCTCGACACCAGATCAGCACCGTCCACTCACCGGCAACCACACGTGCGTCAGCAGGGACGTCGTAGTACTGGGTGCCCTGGTTCCCGCGCAGGTCCGACAGGAACATGCCATCGTCACCTGGGGCCTCGCGGTTGGCGCCGGGCACGACGTAGACCTTGTAGTCGGGGCCGGGTTCGATGTCGATGTTCTCGAGGCCGACGATGAACGAGCCGTCGGAGCGCTGGTACAGGACCACCGAGCCGGTCGCATCGTGATCGATCCCGCGCAGCTTCCCCGTCGCCACTGAGACCGGGGTGGCCTCGGTCGTGGGGCTCGGTGCCTCGGGATCAACGGCTTGCGGTGCCGAGGAGTCCTGGTCGCGTGCGGGCAGCGTCTCGACGACCTTCTTGTCGAAGAGCGAGGGCACCACGAGCGAGACGACCAACACGAGCGTGAGCACGGAGAGGACGCCGACCCGAAGCCATCCGTTGCTGATCAGCCGCGGCAACACGACCAGCCAGAGCACGACCCAGGTACCGAAGATCGCGGCTGCGATCAAGAAGGCCTGGGTGCCCGAGAACACGTCGCGCACGGAGTTCGGGCTGACGATGGCCTTGGCCGAGAACGCCAGCACGAGGACCACGACCGGCGCCAGCTCGACCCACCGCGGCACGTCTCGACGGGCTGACGCGGAGGCTGGCCGACGGTCCTTGGGCGTATCGGTGATCGTCACGATCGGTCTACGGAGCCGCAGTCGCGGCTGGATGACCGGATCAGCTGCTGCCCAGCAGCACGGTGCTGGCTGAGGAGAACCAGCCGCCGGTCCCGTTCACGCAGGCGATCCGAGCGTTCTGCACCTGACGGTCACCGGCTTCGCCCCGGAGCTGCCGGACCGCCTCGACCAGCAAGAACATCCCGCGCATGCCGGGATGGCAGGCCGAGAGCCCGCCTCCGTCGGTGTTGGTCGGAAGCGCGCCTCCGACGCGCATCCGGCGGTCTTCGACGAACGCTCCACCTTCACCCTTGCCGCAGAAGCCGAGAGCTTCGAACGTGAGCAGCACCATCGGCGTGAACGCGTCGTAGAACTGGCACGTGTCGACGTCGGCTGGCGTGAGTCCGGCGCGCGCAAACGCAAGCGCACCCGACCGTGCGGCCGGGGATTCGGTGAAGTCGTCCCACTCGCTCATCGTCGTGTGGGAGACGGCTTCACCCGTCCCGAGCACGACGACGGGTGGCCTCCGGAGGTCACGCGCTCGTTCGGCTGAGGTGAGGACGACTGCGCCGCCGCCGTCGCTGCGGATGCAGCAGTGCAGCTTCGTGAGCGGGTCGGCCATCATGCGCGACGACTGCACATCGTCGAGGGTGATTGGGTCGCGGTAGTAGGCGTCCGGATTGAGAGAGGCGTTGTAACGGCTCGACACCGAGATCTCGGCGAGCTGCTCGATCGTAGTGCCGAACTCGTGCATGTGACGTCGCGCCGTCATCGCATACTTCGAGATGAGCGTGTGGCCGTATGGCACCTCGAACTGGATCGGGCCGCGCACACCGAACGAGAGGTTGGCCGTCGCCCGGCGGCGCGCCTTGAGGTCAGCGCGCGTCGTCGACCCGTACACGAGCACCACGACGTTGGCGTGCCCGGCCTGGATCGCTGCCGCCGCGTGCTCGACCATGAACTCCCACGTGCTTCCTCCGACGCCCGTGCCGTCGACCCACGTCGGGCTGAGCCCGAGGTACTCGGCGACTTCGATCGGTGCGAGCAGCCCCGTGCCGACGGACCCGAAGCCGTCGACGTCGTCACGGGTGAGCCCAGCGTCGGCCAGCGCGCGGCTCGCGGCTTGGTAGTGGAGCTCAAAGGGAGTCTTGACGTCGACCCGACCGCATTCGGACAGCGCGGCGCCGACGATCGCGGCCTGCTTGCTGGTCGCGCTCACTGCGGGCCGGGATACCCGGCCCGCGACCGTTCGCTGCTCCGGCGAGCTCGATCGCTTCGCTCACTCGCCGCGCGTGGCACGCCGCCCGTCTCCCTTACCGAAGCTTCCAGTCGACCCGCTTGCCGCTCTCGAACATCTTCTGACCCTCGGCGATGGAGTCCTGGTTCGTGCCCATCGCCACGTACGCATATGCCATCGCAACCGCTTGACGATTCGAGAGCTCACGCGCCGCCCAGATCGCTCGGAGCGTGCCCTCGATCGCGAGAGGTGGCTGCGCTGCAATCGCGTTGGCGGCCCATGCCGCTGCATCGTGCAGCTGCTCCTTGGGCACGACCTCCGAGACCAGGCCGGTGTCGAACGCTCGTTGTGCGGAGAGGCGCTCGTAGTTCCCGAGCAGCGAGAGTCGCATGATGTCGCCGAAGGGCATGCGGTCGTGCATGTGGATCGGTTCGAAGGCCGCGGTCATGCCGTACGTGACGTGCGGGTCGAAGAACGTCGCGTGCTCGGCCGCGATGATGAACTCGACCTCACCCAGCATGTAGAACGCGCCGCCGCACGCCATCCCGTTCACTGCGGCGATCACGGGCTTCCAGAGATCGCTCGACTTCGGCCCGATGTTGTCGCCCGGGTCGTTGAAGTGGAACGGCGTGGAACCTCGCCCGACGACATCTGGGTCGGTGGTCTCGTCGTGCTGACCACCCATCTGCTCCATGCGGTCGATGCCGGTACAGAACGCCTTCTCGCCTGCGCCAGTGAGCACGATGCAACGGACGTCTTCGTAGAACCGCAGCTTGCGCCAACAGTCGTGCAGCTCGCGTTGCATGAGCGAGTTGAACGCGTTCAACCTCTCGGGGCGGTTCATCGTGACCCAGGCGACGCCGTCCTTCTCTTCGTAGAGAAGGGTCTCGTAGTCCGGCCAGGAGCCCATCGCTCTTATCCCCGCTGGATCCGCGCGATGCCGGGGTTCACCGTGTTGAACACGTACTTGTTCAGCGTCGGGCCGATCTCGGCCGGATCCCACTGCGTGGGGTTCCCTTCCTTGTCGGTGCTCAGGAACTGCTCGCCGAGCTCCCACGGCTTGTAGAGCGCGAGGTTGTTGCCGACGACGCGCAGCACCTGACCCGTCAGCGGGATCGAGTCGTCGGATGCGAGGTAGACGACGCCCGGCGCGGAGTTGCCGGGGTTCATGCCGTCGAACTCGGTGTACTCCTCGGGGTTCTTGACCTCGACGCCCTCCATGGCCTGGCCGACCATGCGGGTGAACCCACCCGGGCCGATGCAGTTGGCGCGCACGCCGTAGCGTGCGAGCTCGAGGCTGGCGATGATCGTCATCGCGGCGATGCCGGCCTTGGCCGCGCCGTAGTTGGACTGGCTCGCCTGGCCCTGGAGCCCGGCGCTCGACACCGTGTTCACGATTGAGGCGCGCGGCTGGTTGCCTTCCTTGGACCGCTCCCGCCAGAACTTGGAGGCGTGGGACATCGTGTTCCACGTGCCCTTCATATGCACGCGCACGACCGAGTCAAAGTCCTCCTCGGGCATCGTGAAGATCATCTTGTCGCGCAGGATGCCGGCGTTGTTCACGAGCACGTCGAGTCCACCAAACGTCTGGATCGCGGACTTCACGAGGTTCTCGGCACCCTGGTAGTCCGAGACGTCGTCGTAGTTCGACGCGGCCTCGCCACCGCGAGACTTGATGACGTCGACCACCTCATCGGCGGCCCGCTGGTCGGATCCCTCACCGGTGACCGACCCACCCAGGTCGTTCACGATCACCTTCGCACCGTGATCGGCGAGCATGACCGCCTCACCGCGACCAACTCCACGTCCGGCACCGGTGACGATCGCCACCTTCCCGCCGAGCATCCCCATTTGCGCGTCCTTCCGAGTCCGTTGAAAACTGACGGCGGCGTCACGGTACCGCGACGCCTGCCGCGAGCGTCAAACGACGACAGGCCAACGCGTTGGGGGGAGCACACGATGGCGGTCGATACCAGCGTGATCGGAAAGCCGACGAGTGCGAACCGGGTGCGCATCGAGCGTGGGCCGGTGTCGTTCTTCGCCAGCGCGCTGAAGGACCACAACCCCGTGTACTCGGACCCGAGCGCGGCGAAGGTTGCGGGCTTCGACGACCTTCCCGCGCCGCCCACGTTCAGCTTCGCGATGTTGCACATGGGAAAGGTCGGCCAAGAGCAGCCGCCCGATCCTACGAAGGGCACACACCCGATGAACGAGGTCATGGGGAACCTCATGAAAGAAGGCGGGATCGTCCTTCACGGTGAGCAGGACTTCGTGTTCCATCGCCCGATCGTCGTCGGCGATGTCCTCGTGAGCGAGGGTGTGATCAAGGATCTCTATGAGAAAGAGAGCAAGGGCAAGGTGATGACGTTCATCGTCATGCAGACCGTCTGGAAGGACGAGAAGTCCGGCGAGCCCGTCGTCACCGAGACCTTCAACCTGATCCACCGGAAGTAGCTCGCGACGTCATGGCTCGTCTCGACGGCAAGGTCGCGATCATCACTGGCGCGGGCCAGGGCATCGGTCTCGGCTACGCGAAGCGCTTCCTCGAGGAGGGCGCCAAGGTCGTGGTCGCCGAGCTCGACGAGGAGCGCGGCAAGGCCGGTATGCAAGAGCTCGAGGGCAAGGGTGAGGCGATCTACGTTCGCACCGACATTGCCGACCCAGAGTCAGCCGAAGCTTGCGCCAAGGAGACTGCCGAGACGTTCGGCACGATCGACATCCTGATCAACAACGCGGCGCTGTACCACGACATCGACAACACCGATGTGAGCTTCGAGTACCTGCAGAAGGTCATGAGCGTGAACCAGCACGGCGCATGGCTGATGGCTCGCGCAGTCGCGCCGTACATGGTGACGCAGGGTTCAGGGCGCATCATCAACCAGTCGTCGGGTGCGGCGTACTCCTACCTGTTCCCGCCGATGGAGTTCTCCGGCCTCGGCAACTTCAGCTACAGCATCACGAAGTGGGGAGTGGTCGGCCTCACCAAGTTCATGGCCGCGCAGCTGGGTCAGTACGGGATCACGGTGAACTGCATCGCGCCAGGCATCACGATGACCGAGGCGACCAAGAAGGTGGTGCCCGAGGAGTTCCTTGGCGGCATGACCGCGATGACCGCGATGAAGCAACGCCTCGAGCCCGAAGACCTCGCCGGCGCGGCAGTGTTCTTTGCCAGCGACGACGCCAAGTTCTGCACCGGCCAGACGCTGGTGATTGACGGCGGCCTGGCAATGCCGGCGTAACGAGCGATCCGTCACGCCCTGCTCGGGGGGACCAAGATGGTGCGCATGGCGGATGCAGGGAAGCACGCGTGACGCGACGAAGCAGGCATCGTGGGCAGCCGGTGGCGCGAGTGCTCGTCACCCTGGGGATCCTTGTGGCGGCAACAGCTGGTGCGATCGGAGCAGAGGCCGCGACATCGACGAAGAGGAAGGTGTCGTGCAAGCGGGTGTTGAAGCCAGCGGAGATCGAGGCGATCGTCGGCGTCGCGGTCACGGCGAAGAGCTCGAGTGGGTCGGGTGGCTACCTCCAGTGCCAGTGGGTCGTGCTTCCCCGGGCAGGTCGACCTCGGCGCGGGCACTCCCGACGCGGTGAGCTACGACGGTGTGGCGTTGGTGATGCCGCCGGGTGTCACCGATGAGGAGCTCGACGGGATCGGCACCGAGGCGTTCCTGCGCACCGACGACGTCACGGGGGCCGTGCTCGCGTTGTACGGGCGTACGACGAGGTCGGCGTTCTCGTTGAGCCTGGTGGCACCCGATCAGGATCCGGACACGGTGCGGGAGCAGATCGTGGCCCTCGCCGAGAAGATCGCGACGCGCCTGCGAGGACCCGGACACGAGTGCGTGTCACGGCGGGCCTTGCGGCGCTCGTCGCCGCGGTCGCGGTCACGTCGCCGGCGCGCGCCGGGGGCGAGGCGGCGTTGGTGGAAGGGACGTGGAGCGGGCGCTTCCAAGCGCTTGCCACCTACGGCTTTTCCGTCGAGGGTGGTCACATCACCACGATCCTCTCTGCCGACGGGCCGCTGGGGCTCGACGTGGTGAACCGGCGGGTCACGGGAGCGTGGTCCATCGAGGGGATCGTGATCACGCGGGTGGTCGTCACCCCCGCGGTGCTACCCGGACCGAGCGTGATGCCGATCCGGGCGAACGGGGTGGTCGGGGGCGCGGCATCGGCCGCGGCTGCGGGAGGGTCGGTCACCGCCAGCGGGCCCTAGTACGCGCACCGGCTCAGCGACCCCGACGACGAAATGCTCGCTGAGACGATCGAAACGCTGGCCAGCGAGCTGGTGACCGTGCTCAACGCTGCGCTCACCGGCGAACGCCCGCTCGACCGCCGCGCCCTCGTGGTGATCCTCGGTGAGATGGAGCGGGTGCACGCGACGCTGCGCGACGTCCGCCGGTGCGAGGGACGCAACTGGAGCACTCCGTTCGCAGCTGTGATCGGGCAGGTCCTCGATGCCGTCGCCGCCGGCAGTGCGGACCTTCCGGCCCAGGATCTCCAGATCCTGGTGGAGATCGGCCTACGGACCGGCGCGTTCGTGGATGCCCCGCCCGAGCGGGAGGCCCAGCTGGTGGACGTCTTGCGCGAGAAGCTTGCCCAGGCACAAGCCGCGGGGGACGCCCGCGCAGCCGAAGCGGTCGCGCTCACCGCGGCGGTGCTCGGTCAGGGCGATCTCGCCGCGGAGGCGTTGGAGCTCGAGCGGAGCCTGCGATGAAGCGGGGCTGGCTCGTGGGGGTCATGGTCGTCAGTGCGGGGCTGACGTTGGTCCGTCACCCGCCGGGGCGAGCACGCGCGCCGGTGACTCGAGGGATCCGCTGGCCGAAGCAGTCGCCGACGGTGACCTCGTCGCGATCACGGTGAAGGCGACCAAGGGGGAGCGGCCCACGTTCCGCTGGAAGCAAGTGCGCGGCGCCGACATCTACCTCGTGTCGGTGCGCACGAAGGCAGGCGCGCCGGTGTGGGCCTGGTCCGGGGAGGCCACCACGGTTCGCCTCGGGGCGGACCTCGGCGCGGCCGCGGCCCGGGGCTGGAAGAGCCTTCGGCGGTGCAGGTGCTCGCCCTCGACGCCGAAGGCCGCTTGATCGGCGCGTCCAAGGCGCGCCCCGTCGGTCCACGGGGGTGACGAGAGCGAGGCGCTACTCGACGACGCCTGCCGCTTTGAGTCTGTGCTGTTCTTCGGCTGACAACCCCAAGAGGTCGCCGAGCACCCAGTCGTTGTCCTGGCCCATGGTGGGGCTGGCGCGGTCGTAGCCCTCGGCGGGCGCGTCGGCGATGCGGAAGCCGTCGTGCTCGTAGAAGCCAGGCCCCATGAACGGGTGGTCGAGCGCCACGAAGTGGCCGCGGTGCGCGAGCTGGGGGTCGTGGTGCACATCGCCGAAGTCGAAGACCGGCACCGCTTCGAGTCCGAGCCCCTGCAGCTGCTCGGCGATCTCGAACCGCTGGCGTGACTTCGTCCACGCGCCCACGATGCTCTCGACTTCGTCGATGCGCGCCATGCGGTCCGCGAACTTCGCGAGCCCGGGATCGTCGACGCCGATGACCGATGCGAGCATCGACCACTCGTCGTCGGTCCAGCACGCGATCGCCACCCATCGATCACCGACGCCACCCTCGTCGGCGCATGGGAACGCGCCGTGTGGCACGGCGCGGCGCGAACGGTTGCCGTCACGCACACCGAGGAAGCCGTCGAGCTGGTAGTCGAGCAACCATGGCTGCAACGTCCAGATGCCCGACTCGACCTGGGCGAGGTCGAGGTAGCAACCGCGACCGGTGCGGCGGTGGTAGTGCAGCGCCGCCGCGAGACCGGTAGCGACGTAGCGCGGCGCGAGCGAGTCGGTGATCGTGCCCATCGGGCCGACGGGCTCGCGGTCGGGCCATCCCGTCAGCCAGTTGAACCCAGAGAGTGCAGATCCCTGGCCGCCGAACCCGGGGTAGTCCTTGTGCGGACCGGTCTGACCGTTGAGGCACGCACTGATCATCACCAGATCGGGCTTCACCTCGACGAGTGAGTCGTAGTCGAGACCGAACTTGCGCATGGCCTTCGGCGCGTAGTTCTCGGCGATCGCGTCGGCCCACTCGACCACCAGCCGCTTGACGAGCGCGACGGCTTCAGGAGTCTTGAGGTTGAGCGTCACGTTCTTCTTGCCGACGTTCAGCGCGTCGTACAGCTCGGACCCTTCGACACCGTGCGGATTGCTCGGCCCGATCGCCATCATGCGTAGGAAGTCAGGTCGGGATGCCGACTCGACTCGAATGACCGTCGCCCCGTGCTCCACGAAGTATCGAGTCGCGATGGGACCCGCGGCGCCAGAGCCGAACTCCAACAGCTTGAGCTCGTGCCACGAGCCTTGGCCGGGCTTCCATCCCGATGGTCCCGAGCCACTCGCGGCGCCGTCCCACGTCGTGCGCGCGGTCCCTAGCTCAGGAGCAGGCGAACGCGGTGAGATCTGGTCGACGTCACCGTCGTTCGAGCGCACCTGCGCGAACGACACGGCGAACTGCTTGGCGTCACCGAGCGGTGCGAAGAACCCCCGCGCCTCGAGCTGCTTGCTCGCGAGGATCTCCTTGGGGGAGTTCGCCGGTGCGAGCATCATGTTCGTCTCGCACGCGAAGTCATAGAGCTCCTGCATCGTGTGCCGCGAGAAGTACTCGAGGAGCGCCTTCTCGACGCCACGGATCGCCTCTTCGGGCGCAGTGGGAAGGTCCCACGTGTCCCAGTCCTGCGCGAGGAGCACCGACGCGTCGATGCCGTCGTCCGCCACCAGCTTGGTGATGAGGTTCAGGCTCGGGATGCGCGCTTTCCCGCCCCGGAGCCCGAACGACACGTAGCCGTCCTTGCACGGCCAGATCTCGCGCGCTCGGCCCATGATGGCGCCCTGGCGCGCACCGCGGTAACCGCCGCGGTGGTAGCGCGCCGGTTGCGCCATGCTCGCGATGTCGACGCACTCCTGCATCGAGAGGTCGACGCGTTGGGGCTTGCCGGTCCACAAGCCGCTCAGTGCCGCGAACGCAGCCTCGCCTCCGGTGTGCGCGTACCCCGAAGGCTCGGTGCAACGCACCGGCGCGCGGTCCGGATCTCCAGTGGCGTACATGTTCCCGCTCGAAGCGAGCACGCCAAGATCAGACGCCCGCCACCCGGCGCGGGGTCCGGTCAAGCCGAAGGGCGTGATGCTGACCCACACGGCTTGGGGGGCTCGGCTGGGATCGACCTGCAACGTGCCGGCTTCGCCCGGGGTGTCGATCACGACGTCGGCTGCCTTCAAGATGTCGTCGAGGGCGGGGTCGTCGGGCCCCGAGACCTCGAGGCTGGCCTTGCCCGCACCCCATGCGAGGAAGTGGGTGGGGATCGCCCGCAGGGGAGAGCCGCCGGTGGGTTCGACCATGACGATGTCGGCGCCGAGGTCACCCAGGACCCGGGCAGCGATCGCGCCGGGCTCGCCAGCGAGGTCTACGACGCGAAGTCCATCCAACAACGTGGCCACGGGTCACTCCAGAGGGGTTGTCGCCTGACAGCGGCGTCAGCGTACTCTTGGCATTCGCGGCCACAATTGGACGCGCATCTGCTGGAACGAACGAGGGGTTTGCATGTCCGAACTGCGAATCGTCGACGCCGACTGCCACATCCTCGAGCCGCCGGACCTCTGGAAGAACTGGCTCCCGGAGAAGTACCAGGACAAGGCACCGCAGCTCGTGAAGGACCACGAGGGCGGCGACGCGTGGTTGCACGCGGGCAGCACGCCCGACCCGATCGGCCTCGTGTCGACCCCGGGCAAGCCGTTCGACGAGTTCAAGTGGTACGGCGTCACCTACGAGGACGCCCGCGCCGGTTGCTACAACGGCGCCGAGCGGCTCAAGGACATGGACACCGACGGCGTGTGGGCGGAGCTCCTCTTCCCACCGCAGCGCACGGTCGGCCACTTTCTCGGTGACAGCGACGACGACTTCCTGCTCGCCGGCATCGAGGCGTACAACAACTTCTTGTTCGAGGAGTTCTGCGCACCGGACCCGACGCGTCTGATCGGCCTGGCCCAGATGCCGTCGATCGGCATCGATACCGCGGTCGACGGCATCCGCAAGGCCAAGGCGCGCGGCGCCAAGGGCGTGATCATCTCCAACTGGCCGTCAGGTGGAGAGAGCGTCTCCGAGGACGACGACCCGTTCTGGGCGGCCGCGTGCGACGAGGGCCTCCCGGTGTCGATCCACATCAACATCATCAGCCGGAAGGCGCGGGCCGCACAACGCAAGGCCGCGGAAGCGGCGTCGTCGGGTCCTGGCCTCTACGACATGACGAGTGCTGCGACGCGCGCCAAGGCGATCGGTGGGATGAGCAACGTGTTCTCGGCGACGGCCGGCGCGATCACGCAGATGATCTTCAATGGCGTGTTCGAGCGGTTCCCCGAGCTCATGGTGTGCTGGATCGAGAGCGGTGTGGGCTGGATCCCGCACTTCATCGAAGCGGTGGACGACCGCTACTGGCGCAACCGCGTCTGGGGCGACCTGCCGATCAAGCACCCACCTTCGTTCTACTGGTACCGCAACAACGCGGCCACCTTCATCACCGACCGCTCCGGCATCGCGCTGCGGCACGCGGCTGGCCTCGACAACATCATGTGGTCGAGCGACTACCCGCACCACGGCAACGACTGGCCGTACTCGCGCAAGGTGATCGAAGACACGATGGGTCACATCCCGAACGACGAGAAGGCGGCCATCGTCGGCGGCAACGCCGCGCGCATCTGGCACCTCGACGATTAGACGGGGAGGGCAGGCCCTCCCCGTCAGCCCCTCCCGGCGCGACTTGGTGCTGCGCGCTGTTGTTCCGGGGCGGCGAAGCCACCCCGGGGCGAGCCGAGGGCTACGTACTCAGTCGACCTGAGGAAGCGCTCCACGCTCGATCGCTCCGAGGGTGAGGCGCTGGATCGTTCGGTGGTGGAGGTAGTCGACGATCTTTCGCGCCTTGGGGACGATCTCAATCGCGGCGCGGCCTGCGGTGTCCTGGAAGTCGACGAGCTCGTGGTCGGACCAGGGGATCGAGCCACCGGTGGTGAACAGATCGATGATCTCGAGCTGGGTGGCTTCGATGCCGCCGGCATAGATCCGCCCGAGCTCGACGAGCGCGTGCAGGGGCATCCCCAGTGCGTGGAGCTCGGCCATGCTGCGGAGCAGGTCGAGGTCTTCGGCGTCGTACGCGTCGCGCCCGTACTCACCGGGCTCACGCAGGAGCGCGGACGCGCGCAGCGCGTCGGCCAGCTCGGTGTCGATCCCTGACCGTTCGATCAGCTCCTCGAGCGTGTAGGCGCGGCCGCCGACGTCGGCGAAGATCCCCTCGACGAGGCCCTCGCGCTGCTCGGCCAGGAGGGCCTTGATCGCGGCGAGCGAGAAGCGACGGGCCTGGAGCTCCTTGATGCGCTCGAGCCGCTCGACGTGCTCGGGGCCGTAGAGGTTGGCCCGCCCGCAGCGCTCAGCCGCCGGCAGCAGCCCCTCACGCTGGTAGTAGCGAATGGTGCCGACGGTGAGTCCCGCTTGGCGGGCGAGGTCGTCGATCCGCACCCCGGCGTGAGGGGCCGTGCTCGGAGCAGGAGGAGTGGTGTCGGTCATCGTCCCTCGGCTCGGGGGGCATCCCTGGTGATGCCCAATGTGACGTCCGTCACGAAACTTGACAGCGTCTACACTATGAGTAGATACTCTCAGTGTCAATACACCGGTTCTTGTGCACAAAAGCACAAGGGCCGCAAGATCGAGAGGAGGACACACATGGCGACCGAGACCCAGGATCGTGCGAAGGCACTGGCTTGGCTCGCTCGGCAGCTCCGGTGGGAGCGGGCACTGTCCGACCTCCGCACCGGCACCGAGCCGGCGGCCGAGCGCAAGGCGGCCTGAACAAGAACTACGCCGGTGGCGCGGCGGGTCTCCCCCCGTCCCGCCGCCATCCCGGTGTACGAAGAGCCCCGACCTCAGGGTCGGGGCTCTTCTCTTTCGGGGCGAGCGCGGCGTCAGGCCCGAACCCATCTCGGCAGGGTGACGTCGTCGACCTTCTGGAAGACGACGCGCACCGGCTCGCCGATCTCGATCGTCGACGGGTCGATCTCGTTGAGGGCGCCATCGGGTGACGCAAGCAGGTTCCCGACCATTCGGATCGTCGGGTCCTCGTCGAGCTCCACCACGATCACGTTGTAGGGCGCGAGCTCCGCATAGGCGGGCAGGAGTGGGGGATGGGGCACGACGAACCCCCACACCTTGGCGTTGCCGGACGCGCGCTCCCACTTCGTCTCGACCGATCGACAGTGCGGGCACATCGGTCGCGGTGGGAACCGCCAGTTCCCACACGCGCCGCACGCTTGCACGAGCAGCTCATCGCGAGCCGCGCCAGCCCAGAACGGCGCGCCGTTCTCTTCTTCGACGTCGGGCAACAGCAGCTTGGCTTCCATCATCACCATTGCTCCGCTTCCGCTCCGCTCATTCCACCACCGTCGCATCCGCTCCGCTCGCTTCGCATGGTTGGGTCAATTTCTCAGGAGGAGTGCGCTCGTCGGCACACCCTCACCGCTCGTGACGAGACAGCTGTCGGCGTTCTCGACCTGACTCGTCGACGTGCCGCGCATCTGACGCACGCCTTCGAGCACGAGGTTGAAGCCGTGCACGTACGCCTCCGACATGCCGCCGCCGGCGGTGTTGGTCGGCAGACGACCGTTCGGCCACTCGAGCGCGCCGTCGTTCGTGAACTCCGCGCCTTCACCTCGTCCGCAGAAGCCGTAGCCCTCGAGCGAGAGCGGCACGAGCGGGCTGAACGCGTCGTAGATCTGCGCGACCTTCACGTCGTCGGGCTTGAACTCCGACCCACCCCACAGCTGACCGGCCGCAGCCCACGAGGGACCGAGCAGCGGATCCTCGTTGAAGTAGTTGATCATCGTCTGGTGCTGGGGCGGAATGCCCTGCGCGGCCGAGTGCACGTACACCGGCTTCGTCGGCAAGTCCTTGGCGCGCTCCGCGGGCACGAGCACCGCGGCAAGCGCGCCGTCGGTTTCCAGGCAGTTGTCGAAGAGGCACAGGGGCTCGGAGATCCAGCGCGCTTCCATGTACTGCTCACGACTGAGCGTCTTCTCGCGCATCGTGGCGTTCGGATTGCGGTTGGCGTGCTTGCGGAACGCGATCGCGACGTTCGCCAGGTGGTCCCGGGTGGCGCCGTACTCATGCATGTAGCGCCGAGTGAGCATCGCCACCTCGTCGACCGGGCGAAGCAGCCCGAACGGGCGGCTCCACATCCAGTGGTCGTCGAGCCGTGCCGGTACCTGCGACCACGGCCGACTCGCCTTCGCGGCGCGCTTGCGGGCTCGCCACGCCACGGCGACTCGGCACTGCCCGGTGGCGACGGCCATCGCTGCATGCAAGATGGTGCCGCAGCCGGCCCCGCCGCCGTAGCCGACCTGCGAGAAGAAGGTCACGTCGCCGAAGCCCACGTTGCGGGCGATGTCGACCTCGCGGTTGAGCTCCATCGTGAACGACGCAGTGCCGTCGACCTCCGAAGGCGCGATGCCACACTCGTCGAGCGCCATCGAGATCGCTTGGCAGCCGAGCGACAGCTCGCTGTCCTCGATCCCCTTGCCGAACGATGTCTGCCCGATCCCGGCGATGGCGACCTTGTCTTGGAGGAATGCCTTGGCCACGGCAGCTACCAGCCTTTGAACTCGGGATCGCGGCGCTCCATGAAGCTCATGCGGCCCTCCATGCAGTCCTCGGTGGCCGTCACGAGCTCGACGAGATGCGATTCCTGTTCGAAGCTCGTGGCCCGGTCGACATCGGGCGACTGGTTGAGCAGTCGCTTCGCGTACCCGATCGTGCGCGTCGGGCCGGAGGCGAGCCGCTCCGCCCACTCCTTGGCCGTCGCGTGCAGCTCGGCCTGGGGCACCACCTTGTTGTAGAGCCCGAGCCGCTCCGCCTCGTCGGCATTGACGTCGTCGCCGAAGAACACGAGCTCCTTGGCCTTCTTCATGCCGACGACGCGGGGGAGCAGGTATGCGCCGCCGCCGTCGGGGATGAGGCCGCGCCGCACGAACACCTGGATCAACCGCGCGTTGTCCGCCGCCACAGCGAGGTCGCACGCCATGACGATCTGCGCGCCTCCGCCGGCCGCGGTGCCGTTCACCGCCGCGATGACCGGCTTCTCACAGTCGAGGATGCCGCCGATGAGGCGCTGGATCCCGGAGCGGATCATGCGGGACGCGTCGCCGGTCACCCGCTCGGGCATCCCCTCGGGCTTCGGTGGCGGCTGCGCGCCACCCGCCCGCAGGTCCGCGCCGGTGCAGAAGTGCTTCTCGCCGCTGGCGGTGATCACCACGGCGCGGATGTCGTAGGACTCATTCGCTTCGGCGAGGTGGTCGATGATGCGGTTGCGCACGTCGGGCGTGATCGCGTTGCCCGAGTCCGGTCGGTTGATCGTCAACCACCGCACGTTGTTCTCGGTGGTCGACAGAAGGTCTTCATCAGTCATCGATTCCACTCTTGGCTCTCCGCGCCGGGCCATTCGGGCCCCGGCTCTCTGCGCCGCAGGGTACCTGCATCATTGGTCGACTCTGCGGGCTCCGTCTCCACCGGCATCGGGGTGGCGAAGCCACACCCGATGTCTACGCGCGGTCGTTCACCTTTGGCCGAAGGATGGCACGGGTAGGGTCGCCCGGTCATGCCGACGACGACCTACGCAGTGGTCGGCGCGTCACTGGCGGGCTTGCGCGCGGCGGAGGAGCTGCGCCGGCTCGGGTTCGACGGGCGCGTCGTGATGATCGGGGAGGAAGCGCACCTCCCGTACGACCGTCCGCCGCTCTCGAAGGACGTGCTCGCCGGCTCGACTCAACCCGATGAGATCGCGCTCCGGCGCCAGTCCTACGACGACCTTTCGCTCGACCTCCGGCTCGGACGGCGGGCGACCGACCTCGACGTCGCGGGGAGAGTGGTGACGCTCGACGATGGCGAGCGCATCGAGTTCGAGGGATGCGTGATCGCGACGGGAGCCCATCCGCGGGAGCTGCCAGACACCCCCTCGCTCGAAGGCGTCCACGTGCTGCGGACCCTCGACGATTGCCTCGCCATCCGCACCGAGCTCGAGCGCAACCCCCGCGTGGTGGTGGTCGGGGCCGGCTTCATCGGCGCCGAAGTTGCCGCGACATGTCGGGGACGACACCTCGACGTGACGATGCTCGAAGCGCTCCCCGCGCCGATGGTGCGCGGCCTCGGTCCCGAGCTCGGCAACGTGCTGGCCCGGTTGCACCGAGACCGCGGCGTCGATCTGCGCACCGCTGTGGGCGTGGCCGGGTTCGAAGGGAAGGATCGGGTCGAGCAGGTGCGCCTCGACGATGGCTCGACCGTCGATGCCGATGTGGTGGTGGTCGGGGTCGGCGTTGTGCCCACGACGGCATGGCTCGACGGTTCGGGACTCACCATCGACAACGGCGTCGTGTGTGACGCGACCTTGCTCGCAGCTCCGGGAATCGTGTGCGCGGGAGACGTCTGCCGCTGGCCGAACCCGTTGTTCGACGACGAGCTGATGCGCCTGGAGCACTGGACGAACGCAGCCGAGCAGGGGATCGCGGCGGCGCAACGGCTCCTGACATCGGACGACGCGGCAGTACCGTTCGCGCCCGTGCCGTTCGTGTGGTCCGATCAGTACGACGTGAAGATCCAGGTGGCAGGCCACGTGCGCGGCGACGACACGATCGAGGTCGTCGACGGGTCCTTCGGAGAGCTGCGCTTCGCGGCCGCGGTCGGTCGCAACGGCCGGTTGGTCGGCGGTGTGGCGTTCAGCCGTCCACGCGTGTTGATGCAGCTGCGTCGGCTGGTGAGCGAGCGCGCGAGCATCGACGACGCGCGTGCGGCGCTGGCATCGTGAGCGAGTCGCTCGTCGCCTGCGACGCGCCCGACGAGGCAGGGATCGCGGTCGTCACGCTCACTCGAGCCGACAAGCGCAACGCGCTCTCGATCGCCCTCCGCGATCAGATGAGCGACGCGCTCGACGGGCTCGCCGCCGACGAGGGCTGCCGAGTCGTGATCATCACCGGGGACGGAGAGGTGTTCAGCGCGGGCTTCGATCTGGACGAGTTCGCCCAGCCTGAGCGAGCCGACGAGCTGTGGGCGTCGAGTGACCGGTGGCACCGCACCGTGATCGAGTTCCCGCTCCCGACGGTCGCGGCCGTCAACGGGCCAGCGTACGGAGGTGGATTCGATCTCGCGGCCATGTGCGACCTTCGGATCGCGGCTCACACCGCGGTGTTCGCGCATCCCGAGCACGCGTTCAGTCAGGTTGTGTACGCGCCACTGCACGATCTCGTCGGTGGAGCAGTCGCGCGTGACCTCGCGCTGACTGGCCGTCGCATCGATGCCGAGGCCGCGCTCCGGCTCGGCCTGGTCAGCCGGGTCTCGTCGCAGGCGGACGTCCTCGACGAGGCGCGCACGACGGCCACAGAGATCGCGGCGGCGCCGCGCAATGTGCTGGTGCGTATGAAGGCGAAGATCCTACGACGCGCGGGGATCAACCTCGACACCACGCTCGACATCTGATCTTCGGATGGAGTCGCGCGAACGCCTGATCACCGCACGATTCGCGCTCGTGGTCGCGTCGGGATTGCTGTACTTCTTGGCTCTCGGCGTGGTCCTGCCGGTCGTGCCGCAGTACGTGAAGCACGACCTCAATGGCGGAAGCGTCGAAGTCGGCGTCGCGGTCGGCGCACTGTTCGTCGGCGCGGTGTTGCTGCGACCGTACGCGGGTCGTCTCGGTGATCGGTTTGGGCGACGCGTGCTCATCGTCAGCGGGGCTCTCGTGGTCGGAGGCTCGGTCCTTCTGTACGGCGCCGTCGACTCCCTCCCGTTCCTGATCTTCGCTCGAGCCCTCACGGGACTCGGTGAGGCGGCGTTCTTCGTCGGTGCCGCGGCGATGATCGCCGACCTCGCGCCGATGGACCGTCGCGGCGAGGCCTTCAGCTATTGGTCGGTGGCCGTGTACGGCGGGATGGCGTTCGGCCCCGCGATCGGCGAAGCCGTGCTCGATGCTGAAGGGTCGGGCACGGTCTGGATCGTGAGTGGCGCGCTCGGTGGCCTCGCCGCGCTGCTGGGCGCGTTCAGTCGCGAGGTGCCCCGTCCCGAGGGGGAGCCGATCGACAAGCGGATCATCAACCGCGCCGCGGTCGGCCCGGGCACGGTGTTGTTCTCCGGCCTCATCGCGCTTGCCGCCTTCAGCGCGTTCGTACCTCTCTATGTAGACGACGTGAGCCTGGGGAGCGCCGAGACGGTGTTCTTGATCTACGGCGGGCTGGTGCTGGTGGTTCGGGTGGTGGGCGCCAAGCTCCCCGACGTCCTGGGTGGTCGAACCGCGGGCACGCTTGCCCTCGCCTTCACGACGCTCGGCATGTTGGTCATGGCGAGTTGGGGGACCACCGCCGGCCTCATCGCCGGAACGGTTGCGCTCGCGGCCGGGGCGTCGTTGCTCTATCCCGCCCTGTTGCTGTTAGCGCTCGGTGCCGCGCCCGACACCGAACGAGCATCGGTGCTCGGCACGTTCAGTGGCTTCTTCGACCTCTCCCAGGGGCTGGGTTCCCTCATCGTCGGAGGCGTCGCATCGTTCGGCGGCTACCGAGCGGCGTTTGCGGCCGGCGCGGTCGCCGCCGCCATCGGTGTCATCGGCCTGCGGCTCCGACCAACGACGACCACCCATCCCGTCGTGCTCGACGACGCGGGCGCGCTCGCGTCCGAGCATCCGGCCCCGTGACGTCGCTTCTCGCCACGAACGACTTCCCGCCCAAGGTCGGTGGGATCCAGTCCTATCTCTACGAGCTGTGGCGCCGACTGCCGGCCGACGAGACGAGTGTGTTCACGACAGCGCATGCCGACGCAGCCGAGTGGGACGCGCGTCAGGCGCTGCGCATCGTGCGTGCCGACGCCGGCTTCCTCTTGCCGACGCGGGCCATGCGCCGACGCGTCGACGCGCTGGCCTCTGAGGTGGGCGCCGATGTCGTGTTCGTCGACCCGATGGTACCGCTCGGAGCAATCGGCCCGAAGTTGACCAGCGCGCCCTATGTAGTGGTTGCTCACGGGGCAGAGGTCATGGTCTATGGGCGCCTTCCGGTCACCCATCGGATCGGTCGGCGTGTGCTTCGCGGCGCGGCGGGTGTGATCGTGGCCGGCGCGTACACGTCATCCGTCGTGACCCGAGTGGCCGGACGAGCGGTGCCGACGCTGGTTTTGCCACCCGGTGTCGATCCCGACCGCTTCCGGCCTGTCGCCGCCGAAGTGCGCGCTGCGACTCGGGCGCAATTCGGCATTCCGATCGAAGCTGCGCTGGTGCTCGGTGTGAGTCGCTTGGTCCCGCGCAAGGGCTTCGACGTCGTGCTCGATGCGGTGCACGGCCTCGACGGTGTTCACGTCGCGATCGCAGGCACGGGACGCGACGAGCAGCGGCTGCGCCGACGGGCGCGACGCCTCGGAGATCGGGCGCACTTCCTCGGCCGCGTGTCCGACGCGGATCTACCCGCTCTCTACGCGTGCGCAGACGTGTTCGCGATGCTGTGTCGCGATCGATGGGCCGGGTTGGAAGCCGAGGGCTTCGGGATCGTGTTCCTCGAGGCTGCAGCGTGCGGGATCCCGGTGGTCGCCGGCCGCAGCGGGGGATCGGCCGAAGCAGTGCTGGACGGCGAGACTGGGCATGTCGTCGAGCCCCGCGACGTCGTTGCCGTGCGCGACGTCCTAGGTCAACTGCTGGGTGACGACGAAGCGCGGACCCGAATGGGAGCCGCGGCGCGGCAACGGGCGGAGACGGGCTACTCCTACGACGCGCTCGTGCAACGACTCGCCCCACTCGCCCGCGGCGACCTCACCGTTTTCGAGCACCCGTAACGTGGGGGTGCGTCGCTAGCCTCGGCAATCGTGCCGGGCGGACGGATCATCGCGACATCGTGGGCGTCGAACCTGTTGTTCGCGGCGACGGCGGTGCCGCATGCGCTCGGCGTCGACTCGTTCAAGGCTCCCGCGGTCGCTACTGCACTGCTGCTCTTCGCGCTGTCGATGGTCGTGTGGCCCTGGGTGTTCGCGGCTGCCTTCACGAGGAGCGCGCAAGGAGACGACATCGTGGTCGCCAACCTGTTCCTCACGGTTGGTGACGCACCTCGCGAGGTTCGGATGCAGCTGTTCTGGGCCCTGGCGGTCAACGTCGTGATCGCCATCGGCACCACCGCGTCCGAGCCCTTCGGTGCACTGGTCCCGATGTTGTCGCTCGGTCTCGTCGGCCTCTGGGCCGCGCGCTACGGCAGGTTTCCACCACGACCAGGCTCGACCTCGTAGGGCCTCTTCCGGTCGACTCCGCAAGCTCGGTCTCCGCCGGAGATGCGAGCGGCCAAGCCACTCGATCACCTGGTTTGCACAGGGCCAAGGGGCTTGGTTCGATGGAGGTCCATGGCCGACGAAGCGCACGACCAGATCTCGGTGGCGGCATCGCCAGAGCGGTGCTGGGCCGTCGCGACCGACTACGAGCGCTACGCCGACTGGGCCAAGGACGTGAAGCACGCGGCGGTGCTCGAACGCGACGAGCAGGGGCGGGGTACGCGGGTGGAGTACCGGGTCGCGGGGCTGGGGCGCAGCATTCGCTACGTGCTGGTGTACGACTACGGCGAGGCGCCTGACGCCTTTTCGTGGTCGCTCGTCGAGGGCGACGTCCTCCGTCGCCTCGACGGGCGGTACGGGTTCGAAGTCGAGGATTCGGGTACGCGCGTGACCTACGACCTCGTCGTCGACGTCGCGATCCCGCTGCCGGGCCTGATCAAGCGCCGCGCCGCCGGGATGATCATGGGCACCGCGCTGAAAGAGCTGAAGAAGGAGGCCGAGTCGATGAGTGAGCCGCTTCGTGAGGTGACCACCGACGATCACATCCAGTCTGACGACGACAGCAAGCCGGACGACGACAGCAAGGTCGAGCCTCCACGCGAGCTGCGCGCCACGATCGCCGACGCAACCGGGTCCAACGGCAGCACCAGCGAACCAGAGTCCGACGACGAGTCAGCACAGAACCTCTTGCCGCCGACAGCGATCGAGTCGTTGGTGAGAGCGTTGCTCGAAGCCAGCCCCGAGGTGGCGGAGCACGTGGTGCGTGCCGCCCAGGAGCTGCTGCTGGCCGCACAATGCGTCGTCGATGCCGTCAGCGACGCGGTGCACGAGCAACAGGACCTGCGGCGGGAGCAGACAGACGCGGACCCGTCGACCGAGCTCTCGGACGCGGAGATCCTGCGGCACCTCGACGTCGCCGAGTGACGAGAGCGACCAACCCGTCGGCTTCGCCGACGATCGGCATCGATCTCGGGGGCACGAACCTTCGCGTTGCCCTCGTGTCGCGCGACGGCGACATCGTCGCTGAGGAACAGGTGCCGACGCCCGACACGTTCGAAGATCTCGTTGCCGCGATGGCCGAGAACGTTCGTGGCCTCACACCGCCGGACACGGTGACGGCGGTCGGCGTCGGCACCGCGGGGATGGTCGACTTCGAAGGCACCGTCCACTACGCGCCGAACCTTCCGATGTTGCGACGCGCGCCGCTCGGGAAGTCGTTGCGAGAGACGCTCGGCGTGCCGATCGTGGTCGACAACGACGCGAACGCGGCCGCGTGGGGCGAGGTGTGTCACGGCGCCGCGCGCGGTTGTCGGCATGCCCTCTTGATCACGCTCGGGACGGGAGTCGGCGGCGGAATCATCCTCGACGGCGGCATCTACCGCGGCGCGCACGGCTTCGCGGCCGAGGTCGGGCACTGGCAGCTGGATCCGGACGGCCCCCCGTGCGCGTGTGGGGAGCCGGGGCATTGGGAAGCGGCGGCATCGGGAACGGCGCTCGGCGAACTCGGGCGTACTCGGGCAGCGGAGGGTCGCGCACCCAACGTGCTCGCGCGAGCCGACGGCCAGGTCGACGAGATCACCGGTTACCACGTTGGCGACGCGGCGGAGGCAAGAGAAGAGGACGGGCTCGCCATCATCGAGGAGTACGCAGGCTTCGTCGCGCTTGGCTTCGTCGGGCTCGCCAACATCCTTGATCCCGAGATCATCGTGGTGTCGGGAGGGCTCGTCGCACTCGGTGATCTGCTCCTCGAGCCGATCCGAGCGGCGTTCGATCACCATCTCGAGGGTGCCGACTACCGCCCCGCGGTGCGCGTGGTAGCCGCCGAGTTGGGTTCGCGCGCCGGGGTCGTCGGCGCCGCCGCATTCGCTCGCGAGCTCGAGATCGACGGGTAATGGACCGTATGCGGCTCGGCATCACGCTCCCTTCGTTCGTGGAGAAGCCGGAGGTGGCGTTGGAGGTCGCGCGCGTTGCCGACGAGGCGGGCGTGGACGGGGTGTTCGTCTACGACCACCTGTTCCGACGTGGCCGCGACGGCGAGCGTCGACCCGCGCTCGAGGCAACCGCGCTGCTCGGCGCCGTGGCCGGCGCGACCTCGCGAGTCACGATCGGCACCCTCGTACTCCGGTCCTCCCTGCGTCCGCCGGCAACGACCGCGAACATCGTCGAGACCGCGGCGCGCTTGGCGCCAGGCCGGTGCGCGATCGGGATCGGCGCGGGTGATTCGGAGAGCAAGGAGGAGAACCAGACCTTCGGGCTCGACTTCCATGAGATGGACGTCCGCATCGCCCGGCTCGAAGCGACGGTGCGCGCGGCCCGTGATCACGGCGCACCGATCTGGGTCGGTGGTCTCGCTGCACCCGTTCGCGCTATTGCGGCGCGTGAGGCGGATGGGTGGAACGCGTGGGGACTCGATCCCGCCAAGTTCGCCGCTCGAGCGGCGGAGGTCAGCGCCGCCGCGGCGCGTTCGCCGTTCGAGTGCAGCTGGAGTGGGCTCGTGGTGCTCGACGAGTCCGACGACGCGGCACGGGACCGGGCCTCACGGCTGAATCCACCGCCGGACGCACTCGTGGGAGGACCCGAGACCGTCGCGGGAACGTTCGCCGCCTTGGCGGACGCAGGTGCCGCGTGGGTGATCGTCGGTGCCATCGATGCCAGCGACCCGCGCACCGCTCGGTTGCTCGGCGACGTGCGGAGCGCCGTCTGATCGTCAGGGGAGTGGGTCGACCGGCTCCCCGGTGCGCTCACCGAAGTACTCGAGCGCGCGCTCCGCGCCGATGTTTACGAACACACCTTCGGCTTCTGCGGTCACCGTCTCGCCGTGCAGCATGCGGCCGACCGTTTGGACTCGCCGACCTTCGATCTTGTCGATGTGCGATTCGATCACGAGATCGACACCCAGCGGCGTCGGCTTGCGATAGCGAATCGTGAGCCGTGCGGTCATCCCTGGATGGCCGGTGGCGACGTTGGTGATCCCGAGTGCTTCGTCGAACGCGAGCGCGACCCAGCCTCCGTGGACGTAGCCCGGCGGACCCTCATGACACGCGGTGAAACGACCGGTCGATCGCAACGTTTCGTCGACTAGCTCCCAATCGAACGGTGGCGCGACCGCGTTCACCTCGCCGACCAATGGGCTGCGCGGCAAGAAGTCGCCATGATTTGCTCGCTCTCTGCGTGGCGGCGTGCCCGCCCCGCGGGTAGTCGCTCGCTCATGCAGCGCGGCCAACATTGCGTCGAGTTGCTGTGCGATGAGCTCGAGTTGCGCGTCCTCAGCCGGCAGGGTGAGGAGTGCGTCTACGAGGCGCCGGGTCGACGCTGCGAGCTGAAGTCGCCCGGGCGTTGTGAAGGTCGCCGCGTCCGGATACCACTCGGTTCCTGCGGGCACTACTTGCCCTTGAAGACCGGCTTGCGCTTTTCGGCGAACGCGCGCGGCCCCTCCTTCGCGTCCTCGCTCGCGAACACCTCCCACCCGATCTTGTCCTGGTGCTGCATCGCGTCGTAGTCGGACATGTGCTCGGTCTCACGCCAGGCGCGCAGGATCGCCTTCGTGGCCAGTGGCCCACATTCCGCGACTTGCTGCGCGACGCCGATCGCGACCGGGAGCGCCTGCCCGTCGGGGACGACCCGGCCGATGAGCCCGATGGCGAGCGCCTCGTGTGCACTGACGGCGCGGGCAGAAAGGAGGATGTCCATCGCGATCGTGTACGGGAGCTGACGGGGGAGGCGACAGGCGGACCCGCCGAGCGGAAACAGGCCACGGCGGGCCTCCCACACCCCGAACGTTGCCCCCTCGCCCGCGATCCGGATGTCGGTGCCCTGGAGCATCTCCGTGCCGCCAGCGACCGCGTAGCCCTCGACCGCGGCGATCATCGGCTTGGAGCAGCGGTAGTTGCGCAGCAGACCCTTCCAGTGGATGTCCGGCTCTTCGCTCATCCGCTTCTCGACGTACTCGCTCCGCGGTTGGTTCAACGAGACGAGGTCCATGCCTGAGGAGAACGCGCCGCCGGCACCGGTGAGCACGGCGGCGCGTACGTCAACGGTGTCGTCGACGTAGGCGTACGCGTCGGCCAAGCCGACGAGCATTGCGGGGCTGAGCGCGTTCTTCTTCTCTGGCCGGTTCATGGTGATGATCACGACAGGTCCATCGCGCTCGGTCGTGCAGTGCTCCGTCGAGATCGACAGCTTCTCCGACATCCCGGCTCCTTCAATGTGCGTCGTTCGCTTCTCTGCGTCGTTCGCTGCGGCGCAGGGTACCTGCCCTGTCGGTCGACTCCGCAGGCTCCGTCCACTCTCGGTCGACTCCGCAGGCTCCGTCTCCGCCAGTGACGCTGACACCTGCAAGAGCCCCGAGGATCCTGGCGCGCACCCCTGGTACCGTCGTTGCGTGGACTTCCGCCGCATCGACGCTTTGCCGCCGTATGTGTTCGCCACCATCGATGCACTGAAGATCGATGCGCGGCGAGCTGGCGAAGACGTCGTCGACCTCGGCTTCGGAAATCCCGATCTCCCGTCACCGACGGTGGCGGTCGAGAAGCTGTGCGATGCGGCGCGCAACCCGAAGAACCACCGCTACTCCGCCAGCCGCGGCATCCCGAAGCTTCGCCTCGCGATCACCGACCTCTACCAGCGTCGCTTCGGGGTCGAGCTCGATCCCGAGACGCAGGCGTGCACAGCCATCGGTGCGAAGGAGGGGTTCTCGCACCTGATGTGGGTGCTGCTCGGGCCGGGTGACGCTGCGCTCGTGCCGAGCCCGTCGTACCCGATCCACATCTGGGGTCCGTTGTTCGCCGGCGCCGACGTCCGCCATGTCCGGCTCGGACCCGACCAGGACTTCTTCGCCAACCTGCTCGAGGCCTGGGAGGAGTCCTGGCCCCGGCCGCGGGTCATCGTGCTGTCCTTCCCGCACAACCCGACCACGACCTGCGTCGACTTCGAGTTCATGCAGGCGATGGTCGACTTCGCCCGTGAGCACGACGTGCTGTTGGTGCACGACAACGCCTACGCCGACCTCGCGTTCGACGGGCACGATCCACCGTCGATCCTCCAGGTCGAGGGGGCGACCGACGTCGCGGTCGAGATCTACACGCTCACGAAGTCGTTCTCGATGGCCGGGTGGCGCATGGGCTTCGTGCTCGGCAACGCCGAAGTCGTCGCTGCGTTGGCGAAGATCAAGAGCTACCTCGACTACGGCACGTTCCAGCCGATCCAGATCGCGGCAACGGTCGCGATGAACGAAGAGCCCGACTTCCCGAAGCAGGTGAACGAGGTCTACCGCGGCCGGCGTGACGCGTTGATCGACGGCCTCGCCCGAATCGGGTGGGAGATCGAGAAGCCCATGGGCACGATGTTCGTCTGGGCGAAGATCCCCGAGCCCTACGAGGAGCTCGGCAGCCTCGAGTTCGCCAAGAAGCTCGTGCAGGACGCAAAGGTCGCCGTCGCCCCGGGCATGGGGTTCGGTCCCGGTGGCGAGGGGTTCGTGCGCTTCGCCCTTGTGGAGAACGAGCAGCGGATCGGCCAGGCCGTCCGCGGGATCCGGAAGGCGCTCGAAAAGCTCGGTTGACCGTTGCAATCCAGCGGTCGCGGGCCGCGCTCGCCCCTCGTAACCAAGCCTCAGCGCTTCTAGTCTGAACTCGGATGCTCTACTGGATCATGAAGGGGGTGCTCACGCCCCTTCTCCGCGGGCTGTACCGGGTTCGAGTGCATGGGCGTGTCAACGTGCCCCGCAAGGGTCCGGTGATCCTCGCCGCGAACCACCGCTCGTTCCTCGACTCGCTCTTCCTGCCGCTGGTCGTCGGGCGCCGGGTCACCTTCGTCGCCAAGGCCGAGTACTTCGACTCGAAGAAGACCGCGTGGTTCTTCCGCGGTGTCGGCCAGATCCCCATCCGTCGCGAGGGCGGGAGCGCCAGCGAGGGAGCACTCGCCGCGGCCACCGACGTCCTCGAGAGTGGCGGGGTGTTCGCGATCTACCCCGAGGGCACGCGCACCCGTGACGGGTTCACTCACCGCGGGCACACCGGGGTGGCGCGCCTCGCCATGCGAACGGGTGCACCCATCATCCCGGTCGGGATGGTCGGCACTGACGAGTGTCAGCCGGTGAACAAGAAGCTGCCGCGCCTCTTCCGCACCGTGAACATCCGCTTCGGTGCGCCCATCGACGCGGCTCGCTACGCCGAGGACACCGAGGGACTCGCGCTGCGGCAGCTGACCGATGAGCTCATGTTCGAGATCGTCCAGCTCTGCGGAGCGTACGAGTACCAGGACACGTACGCGACGAAGCGCGCCGAGGACGTACCGACCGACATCGCGCACGTCGCACCGCTCCAACCTTCTACTGCTGCCGCGTAGCTACTCGGCGGCTTCGGTCGCCCAGCCTCGGGATCGTTCGACCGCGCGCTTCCACTCCTCGTAGCGGGGTTGCACTTCGTCGGTCGACATCTCCGGTTCGTACGCGGCTTCTTCTTGCCAGGCTGCTGCTGCGTCGACCGGGGAGCTCCAGACGCCTTCGGCGATTCCTGCGAGATACGCCGCGCCGAGGGCGGTGGTCTCCTTCACCTTTGGACGGCGTACCGGGACGTTGAGGACGTCGGATTGGAACTGGCAGAGGATGTTCATGACGCTGGCGCCGCCGTCGACTCGGAGCTCGGTGATGGCGTGGCCGGACGCTGCGGTCATGGCGTCGACGACGTCGCGGGTCTGCCACGCCATGGACTCGACGACCGCGCGAGCGAGATGCGCGCGGGTGGTGCCTCGGGTGATGCCGAGGATGGCGCCGCGCGCGTATGGGTCCCACCACGGTGATCCGAGGCCGGTGAGTGCGGGAACCATCACGACGCCGCCGGTGTCGGGGACGCTCTCGGCGAGCGGGCCCGTCTCCGCGGCGTCGTCGATGATGCCGAGCCCGTCGCGCAGCCACTGGACCGCCGCGCCGGTGGCAAAGATCGCGCCCTCGAGCGCGTAGGCGACGTCGTTGGCAGTCGTCCATGCGACTGTGGTCAGGAGGCCGTCGACCGGCGCGGGTCGGTTCGAGCCGACGTTCATCAGGACGAACGAGCCGGTGCCGTAGGTGTTCTTGGTCATTCCCGGCTCGAAGCAGGCCTGACCGAAGAGCGCCGCCTGTTGGTCACCTGCAATCCCGCTGACCGGGACGCGCAGGCCCGCCGCGCACGTGGGGTCGGTGACCCCGAAGCGTCCGAGGCTCGGTCGCACCTCGGGAAGGCATGAGCGCGGCACACCGAAGAGGGCAAGGAGATCGTCGGACCAGTCGAGCGTGTCGAGGTCGAAGAGCAGAGTTCGACTCGCGTTCGTCGTATCCGTGCTGTGCACACCGCCGTGGGTCCCGCCGGTGAGGTTCCAGAGCACCCACGAGTCGACCGTGCCGAACGCAAGGTCCGCGTCCGTGTCGACGCCGCCTTTGGTGAAGAGCCATTCGAGCTTCGTGGCGGAGAAGTAGGGATCGAGCACGAGCCCGGTGCGCGCGCGGATGAGCGCCTCGTGCCCGCCGACACGCAAGTCATCGCAACGACCCGCTGTGCGGCGGTCCTGCCACACGACTGCGTGGTGCCGCGGTCGGCCGGTCACCCGATCCCACACCACGGTGGTCTCGCGCTGGTTCGTGATGCCGATGCCGGCGACGGTGTCGACCGTGCCGAGTTGCTCCACGACTTCGGCGAGCGTGGCCGCGGTCGCGGCCCAGATGTCGTCGGCGTCGTGCTCCACCCAACCAGGGCGGGGGAAGTGCTGCGGGAACTCGCGGTACGCGAACAGGCCCGGAGCGCCGTGCTCGTCGACGGCCACCGTGCGCACGCCGGTCGTGCCCGCGTCGATCGCAAGGGTGATGCTCATCGGGAGGTGGTCCGGGCGCGCCGACCCGTCAGGATTGCGAACCCCAGAACACCGACTCGCCGGACTTCGTGTCGCCCGGTTCGTCGAGCACGTCGGCCAGCTTCGCGGCGAGCGTGGGCGCTGCGTTCGGCAGCTGAGCCGCGTGCGACGGGGGAGGAGGGGTGAGCCGCGCGATCAGCTCACCTGCGAGCTCACGCTGGCGGCGACGGAACTCGAAGACCAGCCGGTTGCCGCCAGACGCGAGCAGCGAGACCTGCACCAGCGGTCGACGCCGCTTGACCTTCTCCAAGGTGAAGGTCTTGTAGCGCTTGCCGATCACGAGGTCGGAGGCAGTCGGGCCGCCGCGACCCGCGTTGAACACGAGCACGCGGCGGTCGGTGAGGGCCATCAAGTACTGGCGGCGCGCGAGGAACGCCAGGGGCACACGGGACCGGGCTTGCACGGCCCAGCACTCGCCGGTTGAGGTGACCCGCTCACCCTCGATCAGGACGGCTTTCGCCGCGTCCTCGACCTTCTGCTTCGAAGCACGCGCCACGCGCCGACGACATTACCGGCGCCGCCCTTGATCCGCGCGCTCATCCTCCCGGCGGCCGGCTCGGGCCGGTTGAGGCAGGATGGGCACGACGCGCGAACGAGAGGAACTCATGCGCATCGGTCTCCTCACGGGTGGTGGCGACTGTCCGGGGTTGAATGCCGTCATCCGGGCCGTTGTGCGTCAGGGCGAAGCGCACTACGAGCACCAGCTGGTCGGCTTCCGTCACGGTTGGCGCGGCCTGGTCGAGGACGAGCAGATGCCGCTCTCGATCTCGGCGACCCGCGGAATCTTGCACCGCGGCGGCACCATCCTTCCCACGTCGCGCACCAATCCCTTCAAGGATCCTGCGCAAGTGGAGGCGGTGCTCGCCACCATCGAGCGCGTGGGCATCGATGCGCTGGTTGCCATTGGCGGCGAGGACACACTCGGTGTTGCGGCACGCCTTGCTTCTGACCACGGCGTCGCCGTCGTGGGCGTTCCCAAGACGATCGACAACGACCTCTCGGGGACTGACGTCACCTTCGGTTTCGACACCGCGGTGCAGATCGCCACCGACGCGATCGATCGATTGCACACGACCGCAGAAAGCCACGACCGCGTGATGGTCGTGGAGGTCATGGGCCGCCATGCCGGATGGATCGCGGTGCACTCAGGACTGGCCGGTAGTGCCGACGTGGTCCTCGTACCCGAAGAGCCGTTCGACGTCGGGGCAGTGTGCGACCGGATCGCGCAGCGTCATTCGCGCGGCGCGGGCTTCTCGATCGTGGTGGTCGCCGAGGGCGCGGTGCCCAAGGAGGGCACGATGGCCACGCAAGACCCGGGAGTCGACGAGTTCGGCCACGTGCGGCTCGGCGGCATCGGGAACCTGCTCGGACCTGAGATCGAGGAGCGCACCGGGTTCGAGACGCGCGTGACGATCCTTGGTCACATCTTGCGCGGCGGCACACCGACCGCCTTCGATCGCATTCTCGCAACTCGCTTCGGGCTCGCAGCCGCCGATGCCGCGCAGGCGCGGGACTTCGGCAAGATGGTCGCGTTGGCGGGGACCGACATCGTGCGCATCCCGATCGGTGACGCGATCAAGGAGCTCAAGACCGTCCCGCGCGAGCTGCTGGAGCAGCTGGAAGTGTTTCTCGGGTGAGGCGCGACGGCGCGGGCGGTGAGGGCTGATGGGAACACCGCTCGACGATCTTCTCGACCTGTTGGAGCTGGAGGCGCTCGAGGAGAACCTCTTTCGCGGCGTGAGCCCCGACGAGGACCGGCAACGCATCTTCGGCGGTCAGGTCGCCGCGCAAGCACTCATCGCCGCCGGCCGCACGGTGAGCGACGATCGTCCCGTCCACTCGCTCCACTCATACTTCTTGCGGCCCGGCGATCCCAACATCCCGGTGATCTTCGAGGTCGACCGCATCCGCGACGGGCAATCGTTCACGACGCGCCGCGTCGTCGCGATCCAACACGGCAAGGCGATCTTCAACCTTGCCGCATCGTTCCAGATCATCGAGGACGGCCCCGACCACTCGATGGAGATGCCCGCGGTGCCGGCGCCGGAGGAGCTCCCGACGTTCCGCGAACGGCTCGAGCCCTACCTGCCGCGACTCGGCGAGAGCATGGTCGAATGGCTCGTGCGCGACCGCCCGATCGACTCGCGTCCGGTGAAGGATCCGCACTGGTTGGAGCCCGCGCCGCGCGAACCAACCCAAGACGTGTGGATCAAGACGAATGGTGCGCTGCCCGACGATCCGCTGTTGCACGCTTGCGTTGTCGCCTACGCATCGGACCTCACGCTGCTCGACACCGCGACCTTGCCCCACGCCATCGGCCACGACGGCCGGTTCATGATGGCGAGCCTCGATCACGCGATGTGGTTCCACCGCCCGTTCCGCGCCGACGAGTGGTTGCTGTACCACCAGCAAAGCCCGTCGGCGTCGAACGCTCGCGGTCTCGCGGTCGGCCACGTGTTCCGCGAAGACGGGATCGTCGCGGTCACGGTGATCCAAGAGGGCCTCCTGCGCCCGATCAAGGATCGTGCGAAGCATGGCTGAACGTGCCGATGACGGCTGGGTCGATCTGCGCTCTGACACCGTCACGACGCCAACTCCCGAGATGCGGCGTGCGATGGCCGACGCCGAGGTCGGTGACGACGTGTACGGGGAGGACCCGACCGTCAATCGCCTGGAAGCGTTGGCTGCGGGGTTGCTGGGCAAGGACGCCGCCCTCTTCGTTCCATCCGGCACGATGGCCAACCAGCTCGCGCTGCGGCTCATCACTCGGGTCGGCACTGAGGTCGCGTGCCCGGAACGTGCTCACGTGTACCGCTACGAAGGAGCCGCCGCGGCTCGCAATGCCGGCGTGCAGCTGCGGCCGCTCGCGGATCCGAGTGGGGTCCTGACCGCGCAGCAGATCGAGGACGCGGTTGCCGATCAGGCGCACCACCTGCCGCCGCTTTCGGCGATCTCGATCGAGAACACGCACATGCCGGACAGCGGGCGACCGTGGCGCGCCGAGGACGTCGACGCAGTGGCCGCGACCGCGCGGCGTCACGGCCTCCGAGTGCATTGCGACGGCGCGCGCATCTGGAACGCGGCGGTGGCCGTCGGCGCATCCCCGGCGGACCTCGCAACGGGATGCGACACCGTGATGTTCTGTCTGTCGAAAGGGCTGTCCGCGCCGGTCGGTTCGCTGCTGTGCGGATCGCTCGATGTCATGACCGCAGCCCGCGACGAACGCGCTCGCATGGGCGGAGCGATGCGCCAGGTGGGGGTGCTGGCCGCGGCTGGAATCGTTGCGCTCGAGCAGATGGTCGACCGGCTCGCCGAGGACCACGGCCGAGCCCGTCGACTCGCCGAAGCGCTGGCCGACCAGTTCCCCGGGAGCATCGACCCGAGTGCAGTGCAGACGAACATCGTGTGTGCGCCAGTCCAGGACCTGCCCGACAAGATCGTCACCCGCCTGGAAGAGCAGGGAGTGCGGTGCGGCACCATCGACGCACGTACCGTGAGGTTCGTGACGCACAAGGACGTCGACGACCCGGGCATCGACCGTGCGATCGCTGCGCTGCGCGCACTCGATCGATGACGCTGATCACCGACGCCCCCGCGCGGGCACTTGCCGTCTACGCCCACCCGGACGACCCCGAGATCTCCGCGGGCGGCACGCTGGCCCGCTGGGCCGACGCCGGCACGTCGGTGTGGGTGCTCATCACCACTCGCGGGGAGAAGGGCACCAACGACCCCGACGCTGACCTCGACGAGCTCGCGCGCATCCGCATCGAGGAGACCGAAGCCGCGTCAGCCAAGCTCGGCTTCGTCGACCACTTCCACCTCGACTACGGCGACGGCGAGATCAACGACAACCGGGATCTCGTCGGTTCGATCGTTCGCTGCGTGCGCGAGGTGAAGCCCGAGATCGTCCTGTGTCCTGACCCGATGGCCGTGCTCTTCGGAGACGCATACTTCAACCACCGCGATCACCGAGTCACGGGCTGGGCGACGCTCGACGCCGTCGCTCCCGCCGCCGGCAACCCTCATTACTTCCCCGAGCACCGCGCCGAAGGGCTCGACGTGCACCACGTCGGCGCCGTCTACCTGTCGGGCACGCTCGAACCGAATTGCTGGGTCGACATCAGTGACACGTTGGAGCGCAAGATCGACGCGCTCTTCTGCCACCAGAGCCAGCTCACCGAGACCGGGGAGTGGTTCCGGGAGTTCCTCCGCACCAGCGCCGAGCAAGCCGGTCTCGGTGCGGGTGTGGCGTACGCCGAAGCGTTCCGGCGAGTGTCCTTCGGCGCCTAGTTCGACGAAGGGTTCTTACCGCGTCGCCATTCGGACATGGCGCGCAGGACGAGGACTGCGACGATTCCGACGCCGAGGGCGCCGAACGCTGCACCGAGGACCGTTGCGAGCAGCCGGTTCGGGTCGCAGTTGCGCTCGCAGTCGAGGTCGGCGACGCCGTAGCCGATGATGCCGCCGAGGACGCCGGCGACGATGACGCTGCCGAACGCGAGCAGGAACGCGGTGCGCGAGGGCATGGTGGGCGGCGCTTCACGACCGACCGGCTCGTTCACAGTGGTGATGGTACGGGGCGGCTGTGGCGTGGCATCGAACGTGTCACAGCCGGGTCATATCCTGAGCCACATGCGGGAGTGGCTCGTGGCCGGTGCCCTCGTCGAAGCATCTGACGGAGTGCTCCTCGTGCGCAACGTGCGTCGGGGCGGACGCGAGGAATGGAGCACCCCGGGCGGTGTGATCGACGCGGAGGATGATTCGCTCCTCGAGGGCCTGACGCGAGAAGTCGAGGAAGAGACCGGGTTGCGCGTCACGGAGTGGGAAGGCCCGCTCTACGAGGTGGTGTGCGAAGCCGTCGAACTCGGATGGATCCTGCGCGCGGAGATCCATCGCGCCGTCACCTATGAGGGTGACCTGCGAGTCGAGGATCCCGACGGCATCGTCGTCGAGGCGCAGTTCCTCCCGATCGACGAATGTCTGGTGCGGCTCGCACCGGGCGCTCGTTGGGTGCACGAGCCGTTGTGCGAATGGCTCGCCGAACGCTGGGGACCGACCGCGCCCCGCGGCTACCGCTACGACGTGCACGGTTCGAGTCACGAGGCGCTCTCCGTGCGCCGCGCCACGTGAGCGAGGGCACCGAACCGGCAATCCTGCATGTCGACCTCGACGCCTTCTACGCGTCGGTCGAGCAGCTCGACGACCCTTCGCTCCAGAGTCGACCCGTCATCGTCGGTGGCCTGGGTCCCCGCGGTGTCGTGGCCGCGGCAAGCTACGAAGCCCGGCGCTTCGGCGTGTACTCAGCGACGCCCATGGGTCGCGCCCGGCGCGCCTGTCCCGAAGGGGTGTTCCTCGCGCCGCGCTTCGAGCGCTACGAAGAGGCCAGCCATGACGTCATGGGCATCCTGCGGTCGTTCACACCGCTGGTCGAGCCGCTGTCGATGGACGAAGCGTTCCTCGACGTCCACGGTGCCCGTCGTCTGCATGGCACTGGTCCGGAGATCGCAGTGGCCATCAAGGCGCGTGTGCGTGACGACACTGGACTGACCGCGTCGGTTGGCGTCGCCACCACGAAGTTCCTCGCCAAGATCGCGAGCGACCTCTCGAAGCCCGACGGTCTCATCGTCGTCGAATCCGGCAAGGAGCTCGAGTTCCTCCATCCGCTCCCGGTCGAACGGCTCTGGGGAGTCGGACCCGCGACCCGGAAGCGTCTCGATCGCTTCGGCATCCGCACCATCGGCGACCTGGCTGCGCTACCCGAGGAGACGCTCACCCGTGCGGTCGGCGACGCGCATGGTCGACACCTCCATGCACTCGCCTGGAACCACGACGATCGTGGCGTCGAGACCGAACGGCGGGCCAAGTCGGTCGGTCACGAAGAGACCTTTCCGCGCGACGTGGTGGATCGCACGATCCTCGAACGCGAGGTGCTCCGATTCGCCGACAAAGTCGCATCACGGTTGCGCAGAGCAGGCCTCGCCGGTCGTACCGTCCATCTGAAGCTCCGCTACGGCGACTTCAAGACGATCACGCGCTCCCGGACGATCGCTGAGCCGACCGACCTCGCGGCCGACTTCGCGCGCATTGGCACCGAGCTGTTGCGGGCGGTTGACCTCGGCGCCGGCCTCCGTCTTCTCGGTCTCTCGGTGTCGCAGCTGCAAGAGGCAGTCGCGGTCCAGGAAGCGTTCGGGCTGGATGACGCGGAGAGCCCTCGCGGCAGCGAAAAGACGCGCCGCGATCGCGGCGACCTCGAACGCAGTGTCGACCGGGTTCGAGCGCGCTACGGCGACGAGGCAGTGATGCCGGCCCGATTGGTCCGCACGCGCAGCGAGCGCGACGCGTGACGTTGCACATCGGGCTCGTCGGGTGCGGGTTCATCGGGATGGTGCACTCGGTTGCGCTGCGCGCCGTCATCCGGGCGGGGCTGGTTGACGCTGCCGTCACGCACACCTGCGACATCGACGGTGAGCGGGCGGCCCGCATGGCCGAGCCGCACGGCGCCATCTCCGGCACGGATCTCGAGGCGTTGGTCGACGCGGTCGACGTGGTCTGGGTGTGCACCTGGACCGCCGAGCACCGGGCAGTGGTGCAGGCCGCGGTCGACGGTGGTCGCGCGGTGTTCTGTGAGAAGCCGCTCGCGCCGACGCTCGCCGAATGTGAGGTCGTAGCGGCGCTCCTGGAGCAGGTGCCACACCAGGTCGGCCTGGTCCTCAGGCACGCCCCCGTGTTCGCGGCGACCGCTGATGCCGTCGCGTCTGGGGCGTACGGGCGGCCGCTCGCGACCTCGCTGCGCGACGACCAGTTCTTCCCGACCCAGGGTCAGTACGCGTCCGAATGGCGGGCCGACGTCGCCAAGGCCGGGGGCGGGACGCTGCTCGAGCATTCGATCCACGACGTCGATGTGCTGGCGTGGATCCTCGGACCGCCGGCGTCGGTGCGAGCGGAGACGGCAATGCGCTTCGGTCATCCCGGGATCGACGACGTGGCGGTCCTCACGCTCGGATATCCGGACGGCTCGCACGCGACGTTGCTGAGCGTCTGGCATCAGATCCTCAGCCGGAGCTCGAGCCGACGGCTCGAAATGTTCTGCGAAGACGCGTACCTGTGGGCCGACGACGATCACCTCGGGCCGCTGCACATCGAGACGAGTCAGGGGGAGACTCTCGTGCCCGGCGAGCTGCCCACGTGGGAGCGGCAGCTCGACGTGCCGGCCGAGTACCTCGCGCCGATCGTGCAGTACGCGGTACCGACCAAGGCGTTCCTCGACGGGATTACGGCCGGTGGCAAGCAAGGCTGGCCCGACGCGTCGATCGCGCTCCGCGCACACCATGTGGTTGATGCCGCGTACCGGTCGTCGGCCGCGGGCGGCGTGCTCACACCGATCGGCCCTTGAGGCGTACCAGTCGGCCGGTCGCCTCGCGTTGAGACCAGGCCATTGGTGCGCGACAATGGCGCGCCGGGTCGCACGATCCGATCTCGCACACCGAACGAGCCCTTTCATGCCGCTGTCCGAGGACGAACAACGCATCCTTCGGGAGATCGAGGCCAACCTCTCGGTCACCGACCCGAAGCTCGTGCAGCAGGTGTCGGACACGACCCTGTACCGGCACTCGGCGCGGATGATCAAGTACGCCGTGCTCGGGCTGATCGTCGGCCTCGTGCTCCTCGTCACCACGTTCACCAGTGTGCTGCCGCTGGCGGTGCTCGGCTTCCTCGCCATGCTGGCCTGCCTGCTGGTGATCGAGCACCACGTGCGCAAGATGGGGCGCGCCGGACTGGAGTCGCTGAGCGCGAACCGCGGCGGGGCGCTCAAGGGGATGTTCGGCAATGCCGGACGGCGCGGGCGCGACCGCTGGCAGCGAGACGACGAAGACCCTTCCTGACCGCTTTTTCTGGTCGCCCTCGCAAGCGTCGGGCTCTCGGAAGTGCAGCGGTCGGCACAGCCGCCGCTGCACTGCCCGCTCTCTGAGCGCGGCACCCGTCGCGGGGGTGTACAACACCCGACGTGGGCTTCAGCGGTCAGCAGGCGGCACGGTTGGCCGGGTGCTCCGCGGCGCAGCTCGAGTACTGGGAGCGGTGTGGGCTGGTGGTGCCGCAGTCCGATCCCGCGGACGGCGGCGGGCCCTACTCGTTCCGTGATCTGGTCGTGCTGCGAATGGTGCGGTCGTTGCTGGATGCCGGGCTTTCGATGACACGCGTCCGACGCGCGGTGGGAGAGCTGCTCGCGGCGGGTGAGGACATCGGGGAGTTGCAGGTGGTCACCGACGGCGAGCACGTCTGGGCGTGTCGAGACGACGGGCAGATCCTCGACGCGTTGCGTCATGGGCAGCTTGCGCTCTTCGTTGCGGTCGATCGCATCGCGGCCGACGTCGAAGCCGATGTGCGCGAGTTCTCGCGCGACCGTCAGTCGTTCGTGGAGGGCTTGCGGGGTTTCGACCACCCCGCCGGGTCTGGTTCCTGAGGCGAGGCGCGCCCCACTCCCGACGACACCGGTTCGCGGCGACGCAGCGTCGACGGATCCATGCGGGCGCGCAGCCGTCCGACGAAGCCGAGTGAACGGCCGAGCTCGCGATGGAGGGTGTCGACGTGATCCCAGACGTCGTCGACTTCATCGGGATCGGGCTGAGCCGCCCCGTAGCGCACTGCTCCGTATGCATCGGCAAGCGCGCGCAGCGGTTCGGCCGTCGTGTCACCTGCACGTACGGGAACCTGCCGTGCGACCTCGAGCGGCGTGCTCGACGGGGCCCACGCGTGGCGATGGTCGGTGAGGTCGTCGACCGCTTCGGCCCACGCGCCGGTGATCGCCACCGCGGGGTCGGCGTGACGACGCCGACGCGAACGTCGACTCGCCTTCAAGCCGAGCACGATCGCGATCGGACCGAGGATGAGCACGAGCACCGCGAGCACCACGGCCGCGAACCACGGGACCCCCCCTGCGCCCTCATCGGTCGTGTTCGGGTCGGGATCCACAGTGACGCCGCCGTCGGTGCCGGTGACCGGTGTGGTCGACGGTGGGGAAGTCACGGTGGTCGACCCGGTGGTTGGCGACGTCACCGTCGTCGTAGGTGTGACGGGAGCGGTGGTCGCCTCGGGTTCGCCGGGCAGGTCGCTGCCGCCGGGTGCACTCGCGCTCGGCGGCGTCGGGTCGAACGCGTGCGTCCAACCGATCGATTCGCCGAGCCACACCTCGGGCCACGCGTGCGCGTCGTGGTTCGTCACCTTGTAGACGCCGTCTTCGAGCGTGCCAGGGGTGAACCCGACTGCGACGCGCGCCGGGATGCCGATCGCGCGGGCCATTGTGGCGTACGCGCTCGCGAACTGCACGCAGTACCCGTTCTTGCTCTCCAAGAAGCTCACGATGGCCGCTTCGTCGTCGCCGAACTCGACGCTCGGGTCGTAGGTGAAGGATCCGTCGCGGAAGAACTCGCGCAGTGCCAACGCACGCTCGTAAGGCGTGGCCAGACCAGCCGTGATGAGCTCGGCTTGCTCGATCACGCTCGCCGGGAAGTCGCCCGGCAGATCGGTGAACTCGCGCAGCTCGTCAGGAACGGGGTCGTCACTGCGGGCGGCTGCACTGTCGTCCAACGCCAATGTCGGCGCGTTGGAGATCACCGTGTAGCGCATCCCGAAGACACTGTCTTCGAGCGTCACCAGCGTGGATGACGAGCGCACCACCAGGACGTCCGAGGTGCTCACCTCGACGGGCTCGAACGCGGCGGGCATCCACCGCTCGCTCAAGCCGCGGATCCGGAAATGCTGCTCGAGCGGGAACTCGGCGTCGGACTCGTCGAGGCCCTCGGCGACGCGCTCGTCGCCTTCGGCGGTGAGGGTCCATTGCCCGCCGCCGACCGAGCGGTACTTATCGAGTGCGACGATCCGCCAGTAGTCCTCGCGCTCAGCCTCGACCGAGAAGAGGACCTGTTCGTCGCCGAGACGGAGCTTGTCGCCCACATCGAGCAGCGGCGGCACGCTGGTGCGATAGCTGTCGCCCGAGTTTTCGCGGCCGCTGCCCGACGTCTCGAACAAGGGCTTGTCGCCACCAGGCAGCACGGGCGCGGCAGCTACCCCGAGGCCGATCGCAACGACGGCAGTGACCGCGCCCGCCGCAAGGAAACGGGGTGCGTCGACCACCCGCCGCGGTCCGAGACGGGTGCGCCGATGCTCGAGCAGGACCTGGTGCTGGAATCCGAGGAACACGCTCGCACAGGCACCGAACGCCGCCACGACCACCCATTGGCCGTCGTCGAGGCCGAGCGCCGCGATCCAGATGAGGACCATCAAGCCCGGCGCGAGTGCGCCCAGTGACGCCTGGCGTCGGAACGCGAGCTCGTCGGCGGCCACAGCTGCGATCCACACGACGATCGCCGCCAACAGCACTGCACCATGGGTGGCGCGGATCGGCACTTCGTCGACCGTGATCACACGCCACCCGCCGCTGAGCCGGCCGCCGAGATCGGTGATCACGTCCGGCACCGTCACGATCAACAGCACGAGCAGCCCCGCAGTCGACGCGCCGATCGACGCCGCGCTGCTGAGTCCGCGCCACCGCGTCAGTGCACAGATCGCGTGCGGAAGGAGCGCGGCGAGGAGGAGGGGGAGCACGTAGTCGCCGGTCGCGAACACGCGGCCGAACGCGACCACAAGCGTGGCGCTGACCGCGCCGAGCGCTACAACGACCGGGAGCTGACGAGGTTCCATCGCCGTGAGCTTCGGGAGGCGAAGCGATTCCATGCCGCAGGGAAGTCGGTCGAAGCGTCGACGACCGGGATGAGAGCGCGCGCGTCGCTCGACGACCCGGTGGCGATCGCGGTGACGAGACAACGCGGCCGCAGCAGGGCCAGCGCGTCTGCGAACTCGTCGTCGAGGTAGCCGGTGGCACCGACCACCGCGCCGATACCGAGGCGATCGCGGAGCCCGGCCACCACCCGCGTCAGGTAGTCGGGGTCGCCCGTGGAGACCACGGCGAGCCGCTCGAGCAACAGCTCCACCATGCCTGGCCCGGGCCGACCCAGCACCTCTCCTTTGGTCGTGACCGCTTCGAGTGGTGCGTGCGCGCGTCGGAGGGCCACGGCCAACGAGGCGACGATTTCGACGGCAGACTCAAAGCTCGCCTCATCGTGCACGTGCGATCGGGTGTCGAGCACGAGGACCACCCGTCCGGGTGACGCCGCCTCGTCCTGCCGTACGAGCAGCTCGCCCCGGCGCGCGCTCATGCGCCAGTGCACCCGCCTCGGATCGTCACCCGGCTCGTAGTCGCGCAGGGCCAAGAACTCTCCGAGCGGCTCGAGCGCAGGAGCCCGCGCACCTTCAGCGTGCGCGGCGGGCTCACCACCACCGCCACGCGCGGGTGGAACTACTGCATGCACCCGCGGACAGATCACGACGTCGTTGGGTTCGGTGATCGGGAACGTCCGGCGCACGACTCCGAACGGATCGGTGATCGAACCGACGAGCGGGCCGACGAGGTGACGCCCGCGTCGCCGGGTCGGGATCCGATACACGGCACGGATCGTTTCGTCAGCGTCACCCGGCGGCACCAGAAAGCGCGCGGCGCGCTTGCCGTCGTCGATCCGATCGGTGAGCGTGAGCAACGGCGTTGCCGTCGTCGTGACACCTTCCAGCACGATGCGCCCCTCGGTGCCGACGTGCAGTCGCGCCGGTCGGACCGATCGCGTCATCCGCAGCGCGGGTCGACGCGCTCGTACCCACACGACGCCGACGCCAAGGAGGAGTGCCGCGCCGATGCCGAGCCCGGCCAGCGGTCCGGCTCCGAGCACGCGGCTACCGAGCACCAGCCCGGCCGCGGCGCCTGCGAGCGTCCATCCGCGCCGCGTCAGGGTGACGCCGGGCGCGGGCGGGGCGACGCCGCGACCTTCCATGGCGGAGGTCAGCCGGAGGTGCCGGGCACCGCGACCGATGCCACGGCGGCGTGCACCACGTCGGCGGTCGTCACGCCGCGCAGCTCGGCTTCTGGTCCGAGCAGCACTCGGTGCTCGAGCACGGCGGGGGAAAGGAGCTTGATGTCGTCAGGGATGACGTAGTCGCGCCCGGTGCTCGCGGCGAGCGCGCGTGCGGCGCGCTGCAGTGCCAGCGCACCACGAGGGGAGACGCCGAGCACGAGATCAGGATGCCGACGGGTCGCTTCGGCCAGATCGACGATGTACGCCTGCAACGCGGGAGCGACGTGCACCGACACGATCGCGTCGGCTGCGGCCGCCACGTCGGCTGCGGACACGACCGCTTCGAGCTGGTCGACTCCCGCGTGTGCGACACCTTGGCTGTCGAGGATGGCGACTTCGGCGTCGCGGCTCGGATAGCCCATCGGTACGCGCATGAGGAAGCGGTCGAGCTGCGCTTCCGGCAGGGGATAGGTGCCTTCGAGCTCGACCGGGTTCTGGGTCGCGATCACGAGGAACGGTCGTGGCAGCGCGTACGTGCGCGAGTCCACCGTCACCTGGTGCTCTTCCATCGATTCAAGCAGCGCCGACTGCGTCTTCGGCGACGCGCGGTTGATCTCGTCGGCCAGCACGACGTGCGCGAAGACCGCACCCGGGCGGAACTCGAACTCGTTCGTCGCCCGGTTCCACACCGACACCCCGACGACGTCGGAAGGAAGGAGGTCCGGGGTGAACTGGATGCGATGCGCCGTCGCGGCGATCGAGCGAGCGATCGCCTTGGCCAGCGAGGTCTTGCCGACCCCGGGCACGTCCTCGATGAGCAGGTGGCCCTCGGCGAACAAGCAGACCAACGCGAGCCGCACCTGCTCGCGCTTGCCTTGGATCACCCGTTCGATGTTGCGCAACAAGGCTTCGAAGATCCCGGCGACGTCTACGCGCCGCGCCGCCGCAGGTTGCGCCATGAGGGCAGGGTACCTGGACCTACCGTTGTGACTGTGGGCACCTGCATTGGTCGGCATCGCAGGCGATGCCTCCTGCTCCGGCGGTCGGCAAAGCCGCCGCCTACGCGGTCGACGCCGCGAGGCTCGTGGGCGCGCGCTGCCCTCGCAGTGGCGATCCGTCCGACGCTGTGGCGCACGGCGCTGCGCCAGCTCGCGCGCACGAGCCGGCCCGGATGGTGGCGGCGACCACCGTTCATCCCGCGCCCGGACCCGGCCTACCTCCACTTCCGCCTGGAGACGCAGTACGGCAGTGACAGCGCGCCCGCGCCCGGCGACCTCGTGACCTACCTCGAGTGGTGCCGCGACGAACACCGCCGACAGCTGGCAACGAACGCGTAGGCGGCGGCTTCGCCGACCGCCGGAGCAGGAGGCATCGCCTGCGATGCCGACCAATGGAGTCGGACCAAGCCGGCGCGGGCGCGCCGGTAGACTCCTCGCCAGTCTGGTCCGAGAGGAGGTCGCTCGAGTTGGGGAGAGCGCTGCTGCTCAACGCCAGCTTCGAGCCGCTCTGCGTCGTCTCGGCCCGCCGAGCCGTCGTGCTCGTGCTCAAGGAGAAGGCGGAGATCCTCGAGCGCAACGGCGCCGAGTTCCGCTCCGAACGCACCAGCATCCCCGCCCCCTCGGTCATCCGACTGGTGCACTTCGTACGCGTGCCCTTCAGAACCCGCGTCCCACTCAGCAGACGAGCCGTCTTCGCGCGTGACCACCACCGCTGCCAGTACTGCAACCGCAACGCAGAGAACATCGACCACGTAGTCCCAAGAAGCCGAGGCGGCACCCACACCTGGGAAAACGTCGTAGCCAGCTGCCGCAACTGCAACGCCAAGAAAGAAGACCGGCTACTCCAAGAAGCCAACCTCAGGCTGAAGAGAACACCGAGAGCTCCCCACGCAGCCCTCTGGCTAGTAGCAACAGCAGGCAACCCAGACCCAGCCTGGACCTCCTACTTGCCGAGCGAAAGAGAGCCGAACGCGCCAAGAGAGGCCGTCCCCGCGTAGCCCCGCTCTTTCTCGCCACAACCCCGGACTCCTAGGCGCAGACGCGCGTGAGCTCTCCGCGGGACCCTCGCGGTCACGTTCGCCAGTGCGGGGGACTGCGGCGAGGCATCGGGCGACGGCGCTGCACCTAACTTCGCCCGAGCCCCTACGCCGGCCATCCGCCAGAGGCGGATCGGCCGTCGGCTCTTCGAGCCGGGTCTCGGCCGATCGGTGCAACTGCGCCGCACCCGACACCGTCGCCTCCGCCCCGCACCCGCGGTCGAAAGGCCGCTTAGCGCGCAGCTCTCGTGAACTGCGGTGGGTCCCGGGGCCTTCGTCGAGGCGCATTGCGGAGACGCAGGCCCTCGCCTCTAGCGCCCGCAGGGCGCCGCTCGCGCTGCGGCGGAGCACCGCGCCACGACGGAGCGTCCCGGGCACCCACCGCCTCCCGCCAAGGCGTGGACCCGGGCTTCGGCGCGCCAGACGCGGGCATGGCGCCCCGAGGTGACGAGCGAAGGGGGGAGGAGGGGTGGGGGTTGGGTGACGAATGGGGGAGATGGGGGAGAAGGTGGGTTGGCGGGGGGGGAAAGTGGGTCTAGATTGCTCGGAAATGGTGGAAAGTGGAGGGAACACCCTGGTGGGGGTGCGCTCTCCCTAGAGGGGGACCGTGGATGCATTTCTCGGGGAGTTCCCACACTCCCTGGACGACAAGGGACGGCTCATCTTGCCTGCCCGGTTTCGCCCCGCCCTCGAGGGCGGCGCGTACCTGGCCGCGGGACAGAGCAAGTGCCTCGCCGTCTACACCCCCGCGGAGTGGGAGGGCGTGGTGACCCGCGCCAAGGAGCTCGCCCGAGAGGGCGGTGACCGCATGGTGGTGGCGCGGACGATCTTTGCCCTCGCCAGCCAGGTCGTGCCCGACAAGCAGGGACGCGTCCCGGTGCCGCCTCCGCTTCGCGAGTACGCCGGGCTCGACCGCGAGGTCGTGGTCAACGGCGCGCTCACCCACATCGAGATCTGGGACGCCGAGCGCTGGCGCGCACACCGCGCCCAGGGCGAGGCGCTCCTGGCTGGCGACGACAGCCTCCCCGGCATCGTGGTCTGACGGACAACGACAAGCGACGAAAGGAGTCCTCGCGAGCGACGCAGCCAACATCACGGACCCGTTGCGGGTCTGCTGCCAGCCCTCCGGTCGGCGCGGTGAAGCCCCTACTCCGCCCGCTTCCACCGAGTCGATTCGGGGAGAAAACCGAACGGCACTCGTCCGGTCGGGGGGCTGGCAGCAGACCTGGGCGGGACCCGAGCGACGAACCCGCAGCGCCGAACGGTAACAGAGGAACCGGTCATGACTCGGTACGAGCACCAAGCAGCGATGACCGAGGAAGTGGTCGAGCTCCTCAGAGCGGTACCTGCAGGTTGGATCGTCGACGCAACGGTCGGGGGAGGCGGGCACGCCCGTGCGCTCCTCGAAGACCGGCCCGACATCCGAGTCCTCGGGATGGATCGAGACCCCGAAGCGGTGACCGCCGCAACTGCGGCACTCGCCGAGTTCGGGGAGCGAGTCCGGGTGGTGCACGGCAACTTCAGCCAGCTGGCGGCGATCGCGAGCGAGGCGAGCGAGGGAGTGATCATGGGAATCCTGTTCGATCTGGGTGTCAGCAGCCCGCAGCTCGACTGGCCCGAACGCGGCTTCTCGTACTGGGGTGACGCACCACTCGATATGAGGATGGATTCGGCCGGTGAGCTGACGGCCGAGAAGGTCCTCAACGAGTACGACGAGGAAGCACTCGTCGACGTGCTCCAGCGCTACGGCGAAGAGAAGTTCGCGAAGCGCATCGCCGCGCAGATCGTCGCGCGTCGCCCGCTCGAGACGACCGGCGACCTCGTCGCCGCGGTGAAGGACGCGATCCCTGCACGCGCGCGTCGTCGTGGCCCGCACCCGGCGCGCCGCACGTTCCAGGCGATCCGGATGGAGGTCAACCGCGAGCTGCCGAACCTCGAGGCCGGCCTCGACGAGTCCGTGCATCTGCTCGCGCCAGGTGGCCGCATCCTCGTGCTGAGCTACCACTCGCTCGAGGACCGCTTGGTCAAGGATCGCTTCACCCAGTGGACGGGTGTGAGCGAGCAGCCGCCAGGGTTGCCCGTGGAGCCTGTCCGCAAGCCGCTTGTGCGGGTGCTCACGCGTCGGCCGATGCGGCCGCGTCCGGCCGAGATCGCGACGAACCGACGTGCGCAGAGCGCGCGGCTTCGTGCGGCCGAGAAGGTCCGGGCGAGCTCACCCTCATGACCGCAACCGTCCTCGAGCGCCCGACGCGTCGCTCGGCCCCTGCTCGTGCACCGCGCACGCACGGTGCGACCGCGCTCGCGTTCCCCAAGACGTGGGGTCCGTATCGCGCGCCGGCACCGCGGCCCGCGCTCCAGGTGGTTCCGGTTCGCACCCAGGTGCGCCGGCGTCGCCGGACGCTCGCGCTCGTGAGCGGTGCGGTGATCACGTCGCTGACCGTGGTCGGCTTCCACGCGCTGCTCGCTCAGAGTCAGGTCGCGCTCGACGAGCTCGAGCGGCGGACGGCGATCGCGGAGCGTCGCTACGAAAATGCGCGCTACGAGTACGCGCAGCTCTCGTCTCCCGTTCGCATCACCGAAGCGGCTCGGCAGATGGGGATGGTGCCTCCGGGTACTCCGCCGACGCCCGTCCCGATCAGTGGGGAAGCCCCGCCGCCCGCCGACGCGCCCAGCACGACCATGAACGGTTGGACCGAGGTGAAGCCGACCCTCGGCGACTCGCCGTGAGCGCCGGGCCTTGACGACGTACCTCCCCGATTCGCGCGCGCCTCGATCGGCATACCCCCCTGTGCCGAGGAAGCGGCCGCCGGCAGTGCCGGCGGCCGCTTCGCGCGTCGGCGGCGGCTTTGCCAACCGCCGG